>ERZ813253.46-NODE-46-length-51509-cov-7.174847_pt1 | contig 51509 bp, 48 predicted proteins | sample MGYA00520893_ERZ813253 | MGnify/ENA primary metagenome ERZ813253 (study PRJEB31669, sample SAMD00080414) | marine metagenome | biome: oceanic hadal pelagic zone biome; feature: marine hadalpelagic zone; material: sea water | place: Pacific Ocean:Izu-Bonin Trench...
ATGCCGCTAACCACCCGCCGGTCGTCCACCCGCGGTATCCCGTGCGACAGCGGAAAATAAGGCTCAATCCGGCGCATCTGCGCCTTCGACAACCAAAACAGATCACTCATGACAACGCCTCCTTGGCGATGCCATTGAATCAATCTATCCAAATTTATGCAATCAAATTAATAGGTCCTGACCCTAGATATGTCTAGCCGTTCTCAAGGTTTCATAATCGTTCTTACTGACGACGACATTATCGAAATGCTAAATGCCAAAGCGAATTTAAATGACAATCACATTGAGGCAATTCTTCATCGAAAATTTAGGAAATTGCTTGAGTAAGAAAAAATTGTTTTTCATTGATCTGTATCTCCATCCATAAAGCCTAATTTGTCAGATATCTTGCCCTTCCAGCGGTTTCAAAAACCGCCAGATGTGCCGGTTTTTGAGACCATCAATTTACTGGAAATAAATTGGATAAATACTGGATAAAAATTAGACGTCTAAAAAACTAAAAATGCAGTCAATCAGCAATACAAACGTTGCTGGAAATAAAAATTTCCATCGAGAATATTTGGAGCATTGGCCCGAATGTGGTGGTTTATAAAAGTTGGCGGTGGGTGGGAGATTCGAACTCCCGAAGGGCTTACACCCTTTCTGGTTTTCAAGACCAGCGCATTCAACCACTCTGCCAACCCACCAATACCAATCCTACACCGGTTTTCAAGACCGGTCCCTTCAACCGCTCGGGCACCCATCCGCTAGGGCTGCTTCAATAGACGATCCAGAACGGTCTCACAAGGCGGCGCCGGCCCAGCGCGACCCTATCGGCGGTCGGCCAGGATGAGATGGCCGGCGATGGCGCCGAATATCGACGCGGTGAACCATTGCTGTAGGCGCCAGACCTTCGGGTGAGACGCCAGCCAATCGCCGAGATGGCCGAAGAAGTAAGCCACGGCGAGGTTGATGCTGTTGCCGGTGACATTGAAGATCACCCCGAGCAGGATGAATTGTGCGATGACGCTGCCCCGTTCCGGGTCGGTGAACTGGGGTATGAAGGCAACATAGAACATGCCCGATTTGGGGTTCATGATGTTGGTCACCACGGCTTGGCGGAACACCAGGCCCAGGGGGTCGCGGCGGGCGGTGCTGTCGCGCCCCGGCAGGGCGCCGCCGATCGTCAGGACGCGCAGCGCGAGATAGATCAGATAGGCGGCCCCCAGGTAGCGCAGCAGATCATAGGCGGCTTGCGAAGCGGCGATCACGGCGGCGATGCCGAAGGCCGCCGCCAGACAGAGCATGAAGGAGCCCAGGGAGAGGCCGAGCACCGACACCGCGCCGGCCAGACGGCCCTGGCCGAGGCTGCGGGCGATGGCGAACATCATGCCGGGACCGGGCGCCGCCCCGACCGCCAGGGTGGCGATCATGAAAACGCCGAAGGCCGGCCCGTCGGGAAGCAGGGAAAGCATGGGGGATCATACGCATTATTGACTGGCGGAAGCTATCGTGACCCGGTTCCATGAATATGCTTGCTATCGCGCCGGCCTTCGGACGATCATCGGCCCCCGAAACCAACCGCATTATCTAACCGCATCGAAGGGATTGGCATGACCCGTCCTATGGCTTTGAAAATAGCCGCGGTCCTCGCGGCCGTTGTGATCCGCATTTCCACTCCATGGGCCCATGAAATCGCGCCGCCGGCCTCCGCCGATTATCCCGATTTCGCGGCCTGGATGGTCGATCTGCGCAGCGAGGCGCTCGGCAAGGGGATCAGCCCCGCGACACTCGACGCCGCGTTCGACGGGGTCACGCCGATACCGCGTATCATCGAACTCGACCGTAAACAGCCCGAAGGCACCCAGACCTTCGAGGAATATATGGCGCGCCGGATCACCGCGAAGCTGGTCGAGGAAGGCCGCCTGGTCTATGGCGAAAATCGGGAATTGCTCAAGCGGGTCGGTAAAGAATTCGGCGTGCAGCCCCGGTTCATCGTCGCTCTGTGGGGCGTCGAGACCCGCTTCGGCGCTTATACCGGGGGCTTCCCCGTGGTCGCCGCCCTGGCGACCCTGGCCTACGACGGCCGCCGCAGCGCTTATTTCCGGGGGGAGCTGTTCGACGCCCTGACCATTCTGGAGCAAGGCCATATCAGCGCGCGCGACATGAAGGGATCCTGGGCCGGCGCCATGGGGCAGAGCCAGTTCATGCCCTCGAGCTTCCTGCGCTACGCGGTCGATTTCGACGGCGACAATCGGCGCGATATCTGGACCACCAAGGCCGATGTCTTCGCCTCGGCCGCCAACTATCTGGCGAAATCGGGCTGGCGCGACGATCAGACCTGGGGCCGCAAGGTGATGCTCCCCGACGGCTTCGATATGGCTCTTGCCAGTCTCAAGCTGGTCAAACGGCTGAGCGAATGGCAACGCCTCGGCGTGCGCCGCGCGGGTGGCGGCGACCTGCCGAAGCGCGATCTCGAAGCCTCGCTGGTTCTGCCCGGCGGCGAGGGGGGGCCTGCCTACATCATCTACGGCAATTACCGGACGATCCTGAAGTGGAACCGCTCGAACTATTTTGCCGTGTCGGTCGGACATCTTGCCGATTTGATCGGAGACGGCTAATATAGTAGTCTAATTGATAGTGTCCTACTAAATCTGGTGTTCCATGACGCGTTTCACTGGCTATTCCTTGGTTCTCCCGATGATCGCGTCGCTGTTCCTCGGCGGTTGCGCCGAGACCGCCCTGGTCAGCTATGCGGCCAAGGAGCTGCTGCGCAGCAATGAACCGACCGAAAAGCTGGGCATCTACAAGGTCGGTAATCCCTATCAGATCGAAGGCGTGTGGTATTATCCGAAGGTTGAGCCGGACTATGGAGAAATCGGCATTGCCTCCTGGTACGGCACCCAGTTTCACGGCAAGCGCACCGCGAACGGCGCGATCTATGACATGAACGCGCTGACCGCGGCCCACCGCACCTTGCCCATGCCGTTCAACGTGCGGGTGACCAATCTCGATAACGGGCGCTCCATGGTGCTCACCATAAACGACCGGGGACCTTATGCGCGGGGCCGCATCATCGATGTGTCGCGGCGCGCCGCCCAGCTCCTCGGCTTCGAGAAGAAGGGGACGGCCCTGGTGCGCGTGGAGGCGGTTGACGGCCAAGGCTGGCGGGAGCCTTTGATTGCCGTCGCGGAGGACCCCGAGGCGCCATCGCTTCCCGCGTCACCGACCGGCTCGGTCGAGCGTCAAGCCCTCACGGAGGAACCCCTGGCCGGGGGATCCCTGACCGAGGCCGCCCTGAGCGAAGTCGCGTCGGTTTATCCCATCAGCCGGGGCCCGATCATGTTCATCCAGGCCGGCGCTTTCGCCAATCCCTATAATGCCAAACGTGTCAGCGACTCTCTGGCGGCGTTCGGCAAGCCGCTAACCTCCATGGTAACGGTGGACGGGCAGGCGATTTATCGGGTTCGGCTTGGGCCGGTGGCGACTCCCGAGGACGCCGAAGCTTTGCTTGAGCGGGTCATCGGCGCCGGCCATTACGAAGCCCGTCTGGTCGTCGAGTAGATTTAATCCTGGCCGCGCTATCGAAATCTCGCCACAGTTGGTTGCTATAGGCGGGATTGATCACGATAATCGACGGCCACAGGCTTAACACCGAGGAATCAACTTTTGTCCGTTTCATTCAAACCGCTAATCAGCGCGCCCATCGTTCTGTGCGCGGTCTTTCTTATCCTTGCGACGACGCCGGTCCGGGCTCTCGAGACTTCCGCGAAGCAGGCGATTCTGGTCGATAACGTCACCGGCGCGGTGCTTTTCGAAAAAAATCCCGATGAACTCATGGAGCCATCCTCCATGAGCAAGATCATGACCATCTACATGATCTTCGAGCGGCTCGCCGACGGCAGCCTGAAACTCGACGACACCCTGCCGGTCAGCGAGAAGGCGTGGCGCAAGGGCGGATCGAAGATGTTCGTCAAGGTCGGGGACCGGGTCTCGGTCGAAGACCTGTTGCGCGGCATCATCATCCAGTCGGGCAATGACGCCACCATCGTGGTCGCCGAGGGTCTCGCCGGCGATGAGGAGACTTTCGCCGCCGAGATGACCGAGCGGGCCCGTGAGCTGGGCATGGTTTCGAGCACCTTCACCAACGCCAGCGGCTGGCCCGAGGAAGGCCACCGGGTCACCGCCCGTGATCTGGCCTTGTTGGCGAAACGCACAATCGAAAATTTCCCTCAGTACTACAGCTTTTATTCCGAGCTGGAATTTACCTATAACGAAATCCGTCAAGGCAACCGCAACCCGTTGCTCTATAAGAAAATCGGCGCCGACGGTCTCAAGACAGGCCATACCCAAGAGGCCGGGTACGGCCTGACGGCTTCGGCGATCAGGGATGGCCGGCGCTTGATCCTGGTGCTCAATGGGCTGGAATCGGCAGCGATCCGGTCGCGCGAGGCCGAACGGCTGATCGAATACGGGTTTCGGGAATTCTCCAACTATGCCCTGTTCGAGGCCGGCGAGACGGTCGGCGTGGCGGATGTCTGGCTGGGCGACGCGGCGACCGTGCCCCTGGTCGTCGAGGAGGCCCTGGTGACCACCCTGACCCGCAAGGCGCGGCGTAAGATGCAGGTCAAGCTGGTCTATGACGGGCCCATAGCGGCGCCCATCGAGAAGGGGGCGCGGATCGCCACCCTGACCGTCACGACGCCGGACGCCGAGTCCCTCGAAGTGCCTCTGGTGGCCGGTGAGGGGGTTGGCAAGCTCGGCCCGCTGCGCCGTATCGGCGCGGCTATTGGCTATATGGTGTGGGGCGCGGTCTCCCCGTGAACACTGGCCGTTTCATCACCTTCGAAGGCGGTGAAGGGGCGGGAAAATCGACTCAACTGGCGCGTCTCTGCGAAGTGCTGCATGAGCGCGGTCTGGACGTGGTCGGCACCCGCGAGCCCGGCGGCAGCCCGGGTGCGGAAGAAATCCGGCACCTGTTGGTCAGCGGCGAGCCGGGGCGCTGGGACGCGCTCTGCGAAACCCTGCTGCACTTCGCCGCGCGGCGCGATCATTACATCCAGACCATCGAGCCGGCCCTGGCGCGCGGCGATTGGGTGGTCTGCGACCGTTTCGCGGATTCGACCATGGCCTATCAGGCTTATGGATTGGGCGTTGAGAAAAGCTTTGTGAGGGGGCTTTACGAGCAGGTGATTGGCGGCTTTGCGCCGGACCTGACAATCATCCTCGACCTGCCGGTCGAGCTCGGTCTGGCGCGCGCCGCCGCGCGGGGAGGGGCGGATCGCTACGAGCGCATGGACAAGGAATTCCATCAGCGCCTGCGCGACGGCTTTCTCGCCATCGCCCAGGCCGAACCGGATCGATGCGCGGTCATCGACGCGGACCAGGACATGGATCGGGTTCATGACGCCATCCTCGCCCTGGTCGACAGCCGATTGCCAGACGATTCCCGATGAAGACGATTCCCGGTGAAGACGATCATGGCTGAGGCCATTGGCGAAGAGGTCGTTCCGCTGCCGCCCCGGAAAAACCCGGAACTGATCGGCCATGGTGAGGCGGAAGACGCGTTGCTTGAGGCCTGGTCGTCGGGCCGACTCGCGCACGGCTGGCTGCTCTCGGGGCCGCGCGGCATCGGCAAGGCGACCCTGGCCTATCGTTTCGCGCGTTTCGTGCTGAGTGGCGGCGGGGCAGGGGGCCTGTTCGCGGAGTCCGCGCAAAGCCTCGAAATGGACCCGCAAGATCCGATTTTCCGCCGTATTGCCGCCGGCGGTCATGCGGATTTCATGGCCGTGGAAAAATCATACGATCACAAGCGCAAGCGTGTTCGGGACGAAATCGTGGTCGGCGATGTGCGCGCCATCGCGCCCTATATGCGGCTCACCACATCGGAAGGCGGCTGGCGCGTGGTGATCGTCGATTGCGCCGACGATATGAATTTGAACGCCGCCAATGCGCTTCTTAAAATACTCGAAGAACCACCGGATAGAGCGTTGTTGTTGTTGATAAGTCACGCCCCGAGCCGGCTCCTTCCGACGGTTCGCTCGCGCTGCCGCGCCCTCGCCCTGCAACCCCTCGCCGAGGGTCAGGTCGAGGGTCTGCTGCGCCGCCATCGCCCTGAGCTGACGCCCGCCGATGCGGCGTCCCTGGCCCGGCTCGCGGAGGGCAGCCCGGGACGCGCCCTGCGCCTCGCCGACGCCGGTGGGCTCGCCCTTTACGGCGATATGGTCGGTTTGCTTGAGGGCGGCCTCGATGTGGCGGCCCTCCATGGCCTTGCCGAACGGGTGGCGCGGCCCAATGCGCGCGATGCCTTTGCCACCCTGATGGAGCTGCTGTCCCAATGGCTGGTGCGCCTGGTGCGACTCGGGGCGAGCGGCGGCGAGATCGCCGATCATGTTGTGGTTGAAGGCGAGGGCGCGGTTATCGAGCGCCTGCTGGCGCGCGCCAGCCTTGAACAATGGATTGAGGTGTGGGAAAAGATTGGCCGCCTTAACGTCGATGTTGAGCGCATCAACCTCGACCGCAAGCAGGTGGTGATCACCGCGTTCAGCGCGCTGGAAGCCACCTCTCGTTAGCTATTCAGGAACACCCCGGAATGTCAGCGCCCAAGGCCTATTACGTCACGACGCCGATCTTCTATGTCAATGATTCGCCGCATATCGGTCACGCCTATACAAATGTGGCCTGTGATGTGCTGGCGCGTTTTATGCGGCTCGACGGTCTCGAGGTAAAATTTCTCACCGGCACCGACGAGCATGGACAAAAGGTCGAGAACGCGGCGAATGCCGCCGGCGAGACGCCTCAGGATTTCGTCGATCGCGTATCGCAGCGGTTTCGCGACCTGCGCGAGCCCATGAGCCTGACCAACGACGATTTCATCCGCACCACCGAGGATCGCCATATTGCATCCGTGCAGCATTTATGGCGCGAGTTGGCGGCGCGCGACGAAATTTATCTAGGGGCCTATGAAGGCTGGTATTCAGTGCGTGACGAGGCCTTCTATACGGAGGCCGAGCTGGTTGACGGCAAGGCGCCGACCGGCGCGCCGGTCGAATGGGTCGAGGAGCCGAGCTATTTCTTCCGCCTGTCGGCTTGGCAGGACCGCCTGTTGGAATTCTACGAGGCCAATCCCGATTTCATCGGCCCGAAGACCCGGCGCAACGAGGTGATCAGCTTCGTATCGGGGGGCCTCCATGATCTTTCGGTGTCGCGCACCAGTTTCAAATGGGGCGTGCCGGTGCCCGACGACCCCGACCATGTGATGTATGTCTGGATCGACGCCCTGACCAATTACATCACGGCGGTGGGCTATCCGGATGCGGAATGCGCCGATTACCAGACCTTCTGGCCGAACAGCCTGCATGTGGTCGGCAAGGATATCCTGCGCTTCCACGCGGTTTACTGGCCGGCCTTCCTGATGGCCGCCGGGCTGCAACCGCCCCAGCGGGTCTACGCCCATGGCTGGTGGACCAGTGAAGGCGAAAAGATATCGAAATCCCTCGGCAACGTCATCGAGCCGCTCGCCCTGGTCGAGCAATACGGTATCGATCAGATTCGCTATTTCCTGCTCCGCGAGGTGCCGTTCGGCAATGACGGCGATTTTTCGCGGCGCGCCCTGATCGGCCGCATCAACGGCGACCTGGCCAACGACTTCGGCAATCTGGCCCAGCGCGTGCTGTCGATGATCGCCAAGAACTGCGAGGGCCAAGTGCCCGACCCCGGCACCCTGACGGCCGATGACCAGGCGCTGTTGGACGCGGCGGGCGCCTTGCTCGGCATCATGCGCGGCCACCTGGTGCGCCAGGAGTTCCACAATGCGCTGATCGCTCAATGGCAGGTCATCGGCGAGGCCAACCGCTACATCGACGCCCAGGCGCCCTGGACATTGCGCAAAACCGATCCGCCGCGCATGGCGACCGTGCTCTATGTGCTGGCCGAAACCATCCGCCATCTGGCGATCCTCGCCCAGCCGGTGATGCCGACCGCGGCCTCGCGCATGCTCGATCAGCTTTCCGTTGCCGCGGATGCGCGCGGCTTCGCCAGCCTGGATGCGGGATGCGCCCTGATCCCGGGCGTCGCTCTGCCCAAGCCCGTAGGCCTGTTCCCGCGCTATGTGGAAGAGGCGGAGGAGGGGGCGGATTAATGCTTGTCGACAGCCATTGCCATCTCGACTTTCCCGATTTTGCCGAAGACTTTGACGGGGTTATGAGCCGTGCCGCCGAGGCCGGAGTCGGCGTTATCCAGACGATCTGCACCCGGCTCAGCAAGTTCGGCGATGTGCTGGCCCTGGCCCGGGCCCATGACAACCTCTATTGCTCGGTCGGAATCCATCCGCATAATGTCGATGACGAGCCGCCGGCGACGGTGGAAATCCTGATCGATCACGCCAGGGCCGACGAGGTCATCGGCATCGGCGAGACCGGCCTCGACTATTTTTACGATTATGGCCCCCAGGCGCTTCAGCGCGAGAGCTTCCGCATCCATGCGCAGGCGGCGCGCGAGACCGGCCTGCCCCTGATCGTTCATACCCGCGACGCCGATGCGGACACCCTTGAAATCCTCGCCGATGAAATGCGTATCGGAGCCTTCAAGGGCCTCATTCATTGCTTCAGCACCAGCCGTGAACTCGCTGAAAAAGCAGTCGAATTAGGCCTGTACATATCGGTTGCCGGGATCGTCACCTTCAAGAAGGCCGAGGCCCTGCGCGAGGCCCTTGGTGGGGTGCCGCTGGAGCGCCTGTTGGTCGAGACCGACGCGCCTTACCTGGCGCCGGTGCCGATGCGCGGCAAGCGCAATGAGCCCGCCTTCGTCGCTCATACGGCGGCCCGTCTCGCCGAGGTCAAGGGGGTGACGCCCGAGACCTTGGCCGCGGCCACCACGGACAACTTCTTTACCCTGTTTCAAAAGGCACGGCGGCCAGAGGGTGCCTGACTTCAGCGATGGTTTTCGCGAGCGGCTGCTGGATCTTTTCCGGTGGCGTCGCGATGTGCGGCGATTTCTCACGAAACCCTTGGAATCGGGCGCTCTCGACCGTCTGCTCGATGCCGCTTGTCTGGCCCCATCGGTGGGAAACAGCCAGCCTTGGCGCTTCGTCAGCGTCGATGAACCGGTACGGCGGTCTGCTATCCGTGCTGAATTCGAGCGCTGCAACGAGGCCGCGCTGGCGGGATACGAAGGTGAAAAGGCGGCGCGATACGCAAATCTGAAACTCGCCGGCCTCGATGAAGCACCGCTCCATCTGGCGGTGTTCGTCGACCATGGCACCGAAGCCGGTCACGGCCTGGGGCAACAGACCATGCCCGAGACATCGGCGTATTCTGTGTCGTGTCGGCGGTCCATACCTTATGGCTGGCGGCGCGCGCTGAGGGTATCGGCGTCGGGTGGCTGTCTATTCTGGATGCGAAAAAGGTCGCCACGGTCCTCGACGTGCCCAAGGATTGGCGCCTGGTGGCCTATCTCTGCATCGGCTATCCGCAAGAGGAGCATCTGGATCCGGAGCTGGTGCGCCACGGCTGGCAAGCCCCGGACCCAAGCGCAAGAAATCTCCTAAAACGCTAGACCCAGGAATATTTTTGGTTCAACCCCCAGCATCTCTGTATTATGGGAAATAAAATTTCCCATAATACACCTTATGCGACAATTAGATTTAAGGCGCTTCTGAAATACTATATCCGAATAAGCACCTGCGGCGTCTCCTTCCCTGCTGGGCTTAAGTAAATTCTGCAAGGACCTAAATAATGACCGCAATTGACCAGCTTCTCGACGTGATGGCGAAACTGCGTGACCCGGAGACCGGCTGTCCCTGGGATGTTGCGCAGGATTTCGCCACCATTGCGCCCTATACCATCGAGGAAGCCTATGAGGTCGCCGAGGCGATCGCCGAGAAGGACTGGCCCGCCCTCGAAGACGAATTGGGCGATCTGCTATTTCAGGTGGTTTTTTATGCCCAGATGGCGCGGGAAGACGGATTGTTCGACTTCGAGAGCGTTGCCCAGGGGGTCGCGGACAAGATGGTGCGCCGTCACCCCCATGTCTTCGGTGCCGATGACTTAAACGATGGATCATCAATAGAGAACGCCGAGGCCCAGACCCACGCCTGGGAAGCCCACAAGGCCAAGGAACGGGCCGCCAAGGCCGAGGCCGAGGGCCGCACGGCCAGCGTTTTCGACGGGGTGACCAGCGCCCTGCCCGCCCTCACCCGTGCCGCCAAGCTCCAGGCCCGCGCCGCCCGGGTCGGCTTCGACTGGCCCGTCACGGCGGCGGTCATCGACAAGATCGACGAGGAGCTCGATGAATTACGCGCCGAATTCGAGGCCGGCGGAGATCAGGACCGGGTCACGGACGAGATCGGCGATCTCTTGTTCGCCTGCGTCAATCTGGCACGTCACCACCGCATCGATCCGGAAACCGCCCTGCGCCAGGGCAACGCCAAGTTCGAGCGCCGTTTCCGCCGCATCGAGGAAATGCTCAGCGAGACCGGCCGCACACCCGCGCAGTCGAGCCTCGAGGAAATGGACCGCCTGTGGGATGCGGTTAAGGCCGAAGAGCGCCGCTAAGGCGTTCGCAACAGGCGGATCAGGGCGGTGTTGTCGAGACGGCCCTCGCCGCGCTCATGGAGGCGGCCGTAGTTCTGCTCGATGGAAGACGCGGTCGGCAACAGGGCGCCGTTGCGTCCCGCTTCGTCGAGACAGATGCGTAAATCCTTGCGCATCCAGTCGGCGGCGAAGCCGAAATCGAAGCTGTCCTCGATCATCGTGCCGGAGCGGTTGTCCATCTGCCAGGACTGGGCCGCGCCCTTGGAGATCACCTCGACCACCCGGCTCACGTCGAGCCCGGCGCGGCGGCCGAAATCGAGCCCCTCGGAGAGCCCCTGGATGATGCCGACGATACAGATTTGATTGACCATCTTGGTGAGCTGGCCCGAGCCCACCGGCCCCATCAGGGTAACCGCGCGGGCGAAGCAATCGATCACCGGGTTGGCGCGCTCGAAGGTCGCCTCGTCGCCGCCGACCATGACCGTGAGGACGCCGCCCTCGGCGCCGTTCTGGCCGCCGGAGACCGGCGCGTCGAGGAAGCCGACACCCTGCCCCGCTCCGGCCTCCGCGATGTCGCGGGCGATCCCGGCGGAGGCGGTGGTGTGATCGACCAGGATGGCGCCCTTGTCGAGACCGGCAAGCATGCCGTCGGGCCCGAACACGACGCTGCGTAAATCGTCGTCGTTACCGACGCAGACGAAGGCGATCTCGGCGCCTTTCGCGGCCGCCGCCGGGGTGTCGCACCGGGTGCCGCCGTGGGTCTCCGTCCAGGCCTCGGCCCTAGCGGCGGTGCGGTTATAGACGGTCACATCGTGGCCGCCGGCGGCGAGATGGCCGGCCATGGGAAAGCCCATGTTGCCGAGCCCGATGAATGCGACCTTCATGTCAGAGCCCCTCCACCACTGTGCGTATGGTATCGACCATAAAGTCGATCTCGGCGTTCTCGATGATCAAGGGTGGCGACAGGAGGATGCAATCGCCGGTCATCTTGACCATCAGGCCGGCCTCGTAGAGGCGTTGCAAGACCTCGTAGCCGCGCATGCCGGGGGCCTTGTCGGGCGCCAGATCGATGCCGGCGAGCAGGCCGAACCCCCGGATATCGGTGACCAAATCGAGGTCTTGCAGGGAGAACACCTGATCCAGGAAATAGGGCGCTATTTTTCCGGCGCGCTCGAACAGGCCCTCTTTCTCGAAGATGCCGAGGGTGGCGAGGCTGGCGGCGCAGGCAACCGGACAGGCGGTGTAGGTATAGCCGTGGAAGAATTCGACGGACTTGTCGGGCGCCGCATTGACGATGGTCTCGTAGATCTCGTCCGCCACCGCCACCGCGCCCATGGGCACGTTGCCGTTGGTCAGCCCCTTGGCCAGGGTCATCATGTCGGGGGTGACGCCGAAGGTTTCGGCGGCAAAGCCCTTGCCGGTGCGCCCGAATCCGGTGATCACCTCATCGAAGATCAGCAGGATGCCGTGGCTATCGCAGATCTTGCGAAGCCGTTCGAGATAGCCCTTGGGCGGCACGATGATGCCCACCGAGCCGGCGATCGGTTCGACGATGCAGGCCGCGATATTCTCCGCCCCGTGCAGCTCGACCATGCGCTGCAGGTCGTCGGCGAGTTCGGCGCCGGTCTCGGGCTGTCCCTTGATGAAGCTGTGCTCGGGCAACAGGGTGTGGCGCATATGGACGACGCCGGGCAAGCCGGTGCCGAAGGCTTCGCGGTTCTTGACCAGCCCGGCGACCGAGATGCCGCCGAAATTCACGCCGTGATAGGCCTTCTCGCGGCCGACGAAGCGCACCTTGCGGCCGTCGCCCTTCGCCCGGTGATAGGCCAGGGCGATCTTGAGCGCGGTATCGACCGCTTCCGAGCCTGAATTGCAGAAGAAGATGTGATCGATGCTGTCGGGCAGCATGGCCGACAGCCGTTGCGCCAGTTCGAAGGCCGCCGGATGGCCGAACTGGAACGGCGGCGCATAATCGAGCTTGGAGAGTTGGGCGGTCACCGCCTCGATGATCTCGGACCGGGCGTGGCCGGCGGTGACGCAGAACAGGCCGGCGGATCCGTCGAGCACGCGCTCGCCATGATGGTTCCAGAAATACATGCCCTCGGCGCGCTCGATCAAACGGGGATTTTCCTTGAAGTCCCGGTTCGAGGTGAAGGGCATCCAGTAGTTTTCCAGGGTGTTGGCTGTGTATTGCATGGCGGCATCCTCATGAGAGCCCATAGGGGCTCGTTATTTCTCTCAAGCGGCCCCATTGTGCCTTGGCCATGGGGCATATAACAACCATAGACCGCGCATTTATGACAAAAAAAGAGGGCCGCTAAATTCGCGGCCCTCTTGGTCTTTTCGTCGCAAAGTGCAGCGTCGGCTAGAAGCCCATGCCGCCCATGCCACCCATGTCGCCGCCGGGCGCGCCGCCGGGCATGGGATCTTTCTTCTCGGGCCTTTCGGCGATCATCGCCTCGGTGGTGACCAGCAGGCCGGCGACCGAAGCCGCGTCCTGCAGGGCAATACGAACCACCTTGGTGGGATCGACGATACCGGCCTTGAACATATCGACATATTTTTCTTCCTGGGCGTCGAAGCCTCGCTTCTGGTCTTTGCCTTCCAGGAGCTTGCCCGCGACCACCGCGCCATCGACGCCGGCGTTTTCGGCGATCTGGCGGAGCGGCGCCTCGAGCGCCTTACGGACGATGTTGATGCCGACGGTCTGGTCGGGGTTGGCGCCTTCGAACTTGGCCAGCGAGCGGGTGGCATAGAGCAGTGCCGCGCCGCCGCCGACGACGATGCCTTCCTCGACCGCCGCGCGGGTCGAGTTGAGCGCGTCTTCGACCATGTCCTTGCGCTCCTTGACCTCGATCTCGGTGGCGCCGCCGACCTTGATCACCGCAACGCCGCCGGCGAGCTTCGCCAGCCGCTCCTGCAGCTTCTCACGGTCGTAGTCCGAGCTGGTCTCGTCGATCTGCGCCCGGATCTGACCGCAACGGGCGGTGATCTCCTTCTTGGAGCCGGCACCGGCGATGATCGTGGTGTTCTCCTTGGTCATCTCGATGCGCTTGGCGGAACCGAGCATGTCGATGGTGACGTTCTCGAGCTTGATGCCGAGATCCTCGCTGATCACCTGACCACCGGTCAGAACGGCGATGTCCTCGAGCATAGCCTTGCGGCGATCGCCGAAGCCCGGCGCCTTGACGGCGGACACCTTGAGGCCGCCGCGCAGCTTGTTGACCACCAGGGTGGCCAGGGCCTCGCCCTCGATGTCCTCGGCGAGGATCACCAGGGGACGGCTCGACTGGACGATGGTCTCGAGGATCGGCAGCAAGGGCTGGAGCGACGAGAGCTTCGACTCGTGGATCAGGATCAGCGGATTTTCAAGCTCGCAGATCATCTTCTCGGCGTTGGTCACGAAGTACGGTGACAGATAGCCGCGGTCGAACTGCATGCCTTCGACGACTTCGAGCTCGTTGGCGATGCCCTTGGCTTCCTCGACCGTGATAACGCCTTCCTTGCCGGCGTCTTCCATGGCCTGGGCGATCATGTCGCCGATATCGGCCTGGCCGTTGGCCGAGATCGTGCCGACCTGCGCGATTTCAGAGGCGGTGCGAACCACCTTGCTGCGCTTCTTGAGGTCGGCGATGACCTTGTGGACGGCGAGATCGATGCCGCGACGAAGGTCCATGGGGTTCATGCCCGCGGCCACGGCCTTGGAGCCTTCGCGAACGATGGCCTGGGCCAACACGGTCGCCGTGGTGGTGCCGTCGCCGGCCTCGTCGTTGGTCTTGGAGGCGACTTCGCGAACCATCTGCGCGCCCATGTTCTCGAACTTGTCGGCAAGTTCGATTTCCTTGGCGACGGTGACGCCGTCCTTGGTGATGCGCGGTGCGCCGAAGGATTTGTCCAGGACGACGCAACGGCCCTTGGGACCGAGCGTTACCCTGACGGCATCGGCGAGTATGTCGATGCCGCGTAGCATTTTGGTTCGTGCCTCGGCGCCGAACTTGACTTCTTTAGCTGCCATTTTTCGATATCCCTACTGAATAATGCCCATGATGTCCGACTCCTTCATGATCAACAGCTCGTCGCCGTTGATCGTGACTTCGGTGCCGGACCATTTGCCGAACAGAATGCGGTCGCCCTTCTTGACGTCGAGCGGCACAATCTTGCCGTCCTCGCCGCGCGCGCCCGCTCCCACGGAAATGACTTTACCCTCCATAGGCTTTTCTTTCGCCGTATCGGGGATAATGATGCCACCTTTGGTCTTGCCTTCTTCATCCACGCGTTTGACCAGAACGCGATCATGTAATGGTCTGAGCTTCATTCGAACCTCTCCGTTGTCGGCCCGCCATGCGGGTCAAAAATGATTGTTGTTAGCACTCTCACGGTGTGAGTGCCAAGGTATATATGGAAAGCCTAAAGACATGTCAAGGTCTTGGCGGGTATTCAGTTTTCAGAAATTGTTGCCGGAGCCCCGATGGGCGTAGCGGGCGGCGTCGGCGGCATTGAGCCCGACTTTCAAGCGGCAGGTTTCTTCGTCATCGATGCGTTCAAGGATTTCCCCGTGACTGTAGAGCCAGGCGAGCGTCGCGCCGTCGCTGTGGCGGATGCACAAATCGAGTATCTGGAGGCCTTCGGCGAGGCGGTCATCGATCCGCGACAGCAGATCGTCGCACCCCTGCCCCGTGGTCGCGGACAGGGGGATGCCGTTGGTTTCACGCTCGGCGATGTTTTGCAGGCGGCCGCGTTCCTCCGGCCCGAGCAGGTCGATCTTGTTATGGGCCTCGATAATACGGCCCTCGTCGACCGCGTCGCCGAGGCCGAGATCGTGGAGTACGCCGTGCACATCGTCTCTCTGGGCGAGGTTGTCGGGATGGGCGATATCGCGCACATGGATGATGATCTCGGCTTCGAGGACTTCTTCCAGGGTGGCGCGAAAGGCGGTGACAAGGGTTGTCGGCAGGGCGGAGATGAACCCCACCGTATCCGACAGGATGATCTGCCGGCCCGATGGCAGGGTGACGCCGCGAAGGGTCGGATCGAGGGTGGCGAACAGCTTGTCCTCGGCATCGACGGCGGCGCCGGTCAGGCGGTTGAACAGGGTCGATTTTCCGGCATTGGTATAGCCGACCAGGGCGACCACCGGATAGGGGGCGCGCTTGCGCGCCTTGCGATGCAGCTCGCGGGTGCGCACCACGGTCTCAAGCTCGCGGCGGATGCGGATGATGCGCTCATCGATCTGACGGCGATCCGATTCGATCTGGGATTCACCGGGACCGCCCATCAAGCCGTGGCCGCCGCGCTGGCGCTCCAGGTGAGTCCAGCTTCGCACCAGCCGGCTTCGCTGATATCCGAGTGCCGCCAGTTCGACCTGAAGGCGGCCCTCCCGGGTCTGCGCCCTCTCGCCGAATATTTCCAGGATCAGGCCGGTGCGGTCGATCACCTTGCAATCCCAGGCGCGTTCCAGGTTTCGCTGTTGCACCGGGCTCAAGGCCGTATCGACGACCACCAGTTCGACATCCCGCGAAGCGATCAGGCCTTTAAGCTCCTCGACCTTGCCGCGTCCGAACAGGGTCGCCGGCTTGACCATGGCGAGAGACACGGTCTCGGCGCCGGCGATGGTTAGGGATATCGCCTCGGCCAGACCGACGGCTTCCGCCAGACAAGCCTCGGCCGCGCGGCGGGCGGATTTGTCTCTGCCACGCGAAACCGGATGGATGACCAGGCATCGCCGCCGTTGGTCGCCATCGATATTTCCTGTTGCGCCGGGCGGCTGATCAGTCGGCGTTTTCTTGTTCCTTCGCCGGATCGTAAAGCTGAATGATGGTGGCCGGCATCACCGTGGAAATGGCGTGCTTATAGACCAGCTGAACATGTCCATCGCGGCGCAACAGCATCGAGAAATTATCGAACGAGCTGATGACGCCCTGCAGCTTGACGCCGTTCACCAGAAATACGGTGACCGACGTTTTGTTTTTACGAACGTAATTGAGAAAGACGTCTTGAATATTCTGAACTTTTTCGCCAGACATTTTATGTCCCCTTCTCCTCAGACCGAGGGGTTGCATCACATCGCCGCAAGGCTCGAGCGGCTACCGACAGTGTTTCCACATAGTCAATATTCTATACCAGTGGGAATTCCGTGACAATCTAACTCGATCAATCCAGCGGATTTGTGATCTGCCGCACCAGGTCCGCCAGTTCCCCGCAGTCGCGGAATTTTCGCTCGGCGCGGTCGAGCCCAGGCTGGTCATGGTTTTCCTGGGCGCCCCGGACGATCAGGGGGACGCATCCGGCGGCCAGGGCGCAGTCGATGTCGATGGCATTGTCGCCGATGAACCAGACGTCCCTGCCCGGCTCAATCCCGCTGCCCTCGAGGGCGAACTCGACCACCGCCCGGGCCGGCTTGTCCTGGCTCGCGTCGGTGGCGCCGACCAGACGGTGAAAATAGCCGTCCCAACCGAGATGGCTGGATTCCTGGCGCAGATTGTCGCCGGTCTTGTTGCTGACCACGGCGAGATAGATCCCGGCATCCTTGAGGGCGATCAGCAAATCCTCTGCCCCCGCCAGGGGTTTGATCCTATCGAGATCGCGCTTGGCGTAGCTCGCGTAGAAGATATCCCGGGCCTCCTCCCAGCGTTCCTTGAAGAGTTGCGGAAACAGGTCGCGCATGGATTTGGCAATGGTCCGGCAGAATTCTTCGTACGACCAACGGTCGTGGCCCATGGCTTCGAGAGCATGGTTCATGGCGACGTGTATCAGCGGGAAGCTATCGACCAGGGTGTTGTCCCAATCGAGCAGCACCGCTCGGGGCCGGGAAAGCCCGCCGCTCATGCGGCGTTCGCACGCATGAAATCGATGTAGAGCGACAACAGCCTCCGGCTGGTCTCCCCCGGTTCGCCGTTGGCGACGACCGTGTCGTCAATCTGGGTGATCGGTTTGATGAAGCTTGTCGTGCTGGTCATGAAGGCTTCCCGGGCTTGCTTGGCCTCGTCCAGGGTGAAGGGCCGCTCGATGACCTCGATGCCGTTCTCGGCCGCCAGCCGGAGCACGGTTTCACGGGTGATGCCGCCGAGTATCGACTGGCTCTTCGGGCGCGTCACCAGGCGGCCCTGCTTATCGACGATCCAGGCGTTGGTGCTGCTGCCCTCCGTGACATAGCCGTCCCCATCGATCATCCAGGCTTCCATGGCGCCGGCCTCGACCGCCTGTTGTTTGGCTAAAACATTAGGCAACAGGGATATGCTTTTGATATCACAACGATTCCAACGGATATCAGGAATGGATATGACACGGCCTCCAGTGATACTATCAGCGTTCTTCGGGAACGGTGCGCGCCTTGCGGTAATGACCAGCGCCGGGCGGGCAAAGTCTGGAAACGGGTGATTGCGGGGCGACACCCCCCGGGTGACCTGAAGATAGACGATGCCGTTTTTGATGCGGTTGCGCCGGATGGTCTCGGCCATGACCACGCCGAGGGCACGCGGCGACATAGGCATGGCGATTTCCAGCTCGTCGAGGGAATATTTCAGCCGCGTCATATGACCGTCGCCGTCGATCAGCGCGCCGTCCCTCACCGCGATGACCTCATAGACGCCGTCGGCGAATTGATAGCCGCGATCCTCGATATGCACGGCGGCGTTGCCATGGGCAACATAGTCCCCGTTTACATAGGCGATACGTGACATGAATTTCTTTCTCTTAGAGCTAGCGCCGCCAGAACATCGGGGTCAGCACCGTGACCACCGCGACCAACTCCAGGCGCCCCATCAACATTCCGAAGCAGAGTATCCATTTCGCCGCCGTGGGCAAGAGCGCGTAAGCCGCTTCGTCCCCTCCCACCAGGGGCAAACCCGCCCCCGCGTTGGTCAGGGTGACCAGCGCCATGGGCACCGCTTCACCCGGATTGAGACCGAAGAACGACAGCATGATCGACAGGCCAGCGAAGGTGAACATGTAGAGAATGAAGAAGCTCCACAGGGCTTGAACCACGGATTCCGGCACCGCCTGGCCGTTATAGCGGATGCTGACGACGCCATGGGGATGGGCGAGCCGCTCGAGCTCGCGCCGCCCCTGACGGGCCGCCACGTAGAGGCGCATGAGCTTGATGCCGCCAGCGGTCGAACCGCTCGATCCACCGATTAACGCCAATGCAAGAAAGAGGATCGGCAGCATCGCCGGCCAGGGATCGACAAGCCGGTTGACGAAACCCGTGGTCGAAACCATGGATAAGGTCGCGAACAATCCCCGGCGAATGGATTCGAAGGCGCCGAGCTCGCCCTGCTGGTTAAGCACCAAAATAGCGAGCAAGGCGGCGAACAGAATGATGAGATAGAGCAGCCGGCATTCATCGTCACGGCGGAACACCGATGGGCGACCGTGAAGCAGCGCCCAATAGAGCGTAAAATTGACGATCCCGGCGACCATGAAAATCATGATCACGGACTCGATAAACGGATTACCGAAGTCGCTGATTGAACCGTCATGGGGCACAAAGCCGCCCGAGGATATGGTGCTGAAGGCGTAGGCGATGGCGTTGAAGCCGCTCATGCCCGCCAGCCACAGGGCGATGGCGCAGATCAGGGTGAGCAACGCGTATATCCAGCTCAGGGTCAGGGCCGAGCGCCGAACCCGATCGACGATAGTGGCATGGTCGCCGTGCGGCATGGCGCTGCGGAACATCTGCATGCCGCCGGCGCCCAGCATGGGCAGCACCGAGACCGCCATGACGATGGTCGCCAACCCGCCTAGCCATTGCAGCCAGGCGCGCCAGAACAAAACACTGCGCAACTGCTCGTCGAGGCCGCCGATCACGGTTGCCCCGGTGGTGGTCAGGCCCGAGAAAGCCTCGAAGAAGGCATCCGTCGGAGTCTCGACGGCGCCCAGCAAGAGAAACGGGCCCGCGGCGAACAGGGCGATGATCGGCCAGACGATGACCACCAACAGGAAATCGCCGCCGCCGCGAAGGCGGCTCTCGGTGCCTTGGGTGGCGAAAATCATGCCGCCGCCGAAGAACAGAGTGACCGCCGCCGATCCGGCAAAGATGCTGGCGGCTCGAAGTTCGCCATAGACCAGGGCGCACAAGACCGGCGCCAGCATGGCCCCGGCGAACAGCGAGATGAGCCGCCCAAGCAGCGCGACGACCGGTGCGAAAGCCACTTCTATTGCCTCTTAAAAGAACTCCAGGCGCACGGAGAACAGTTTTTCGACCTTCTTCACCTGACCGGCGGCGGCCAGCATGATGACTCGGTCCTTGGTCCGTATCACGGTGTCGCCGTTGGGAATGATGACCTCATCCTCGCGCAGGATAGCGCCGACGATGATGCCCGACGGCAGCTTGACCTCGCGCAAGGGCGTACCCATCAGGGGCGAGGTTTCCAGCGCCTCGGCCTCGATGACTTCGGCGAGCCCCTCGCGGATGCTGTGAACCGCGCGGATTCGTCCGCGCCTGACATGCTGCAGGATGGTCGAGACGGTGACGTCGCGCGGGCTGACCACCACGTCGATCCCCAAGCTGCTGACCAGCGGGCCGTAGGAGGAATTATTGATCAGGGTGACCGCGCGTTTGGCCCCGTAACGCTTGGCCAGCAGAGAGGACAGGACATTGACTTCATCGTCGTTGGAGACCGCGACAATAGTTTCGGTGGCGGCGACGTTGGCCTCTTCGAGGATCTCGCGGTCCAGGGCGTTGCCATGGAGCACGACGCCCCGTTGCAGCTGGTCGGCGGCGGCCTTGGCCTGATCCGCATCGATTTCGATGATCTTGAGGTTGACGTCGGGGAAGCTTTCCTCGATCTCGCGGGCCAGGCTCATGCCGATGTTGCCGCCGCCGACGATGATGATACGGCGCGCCTCCTCTTCTTCATGACCGAAGGCGGCGAGCGCGCGATCCATGTGATTGGTGTCCACGGTGAAATAGACATCGTCGCCGGGGATCATGTGATCGTCGCCGGTGGGCACGATGAGGCGGTCGCCGCGCAGGATGCCGACCACCAGCATACCCAGGTCGGGAAACAGCTCGGTGAGCTGGCGCAAGGGCGTATGGACCACCGGACAGTCGGTGCTGCAATGGACGCCGACCAGGCTCACGCGGCCGCCGGCAAACGGGATCACGTCGATCGCGCCCGGCACCTGCAAACGGCGAACCACGGCGCGCGCGACTTCGACTTCCGGCGAGATGATCACGTCGATCGGCATATGGTCCCGGCTGAACAGGTCGCGCCACATGGGTTCGAGATAGCTTTGATGGCGCACCCGGGCGATCTTGGTCGGCACCTTGAACAGGCTGTGACAGATTTGGCAGGCCACCATGTTGACTTCATCGGCGAAGGTCACGGCTATGACCATGTCGGAATCGGCGGCGCCGGCGCTCTCCAGCATGTTGGGATGCGATGCGAAACCGACCAGACCCTTCACATCGAGGGTGTCGCTGATCTTGCTGATCAGTTCGGGCCGTTGATCGATGACGGTGACGTCGTTGCCTTCGCCGGCGAGATGGCGGGCAATGTTGTAGCCGACCTGGCCGGCGCCGCAAACGATGACTTTCATGACAGGCTGTCTCCGTGTGTGCGGCCGGTGGGCGTGGGAATGGTGGGTGAGCCGGTGGCGGGTTTGCCGCGGCCCTGCTCGGCAATGCCGAGACCCTTGAGCTTGCGGTGCAGCGCCGAACGCTCCATGCCGATGAATTCGGCGGTTCGAGAAATATTGCCGCCGAAGCGAACCAGTTGAGAGGCGAGATACTGGCGCTCGAAGGTCTCGCGCGCCTCGCGCAATGACATCGCCATGATCTCGCCGGAGTGCTCGGCGTTGGCCGCCGGTGGCGCGGCGGCCGCCAGGTCGGGCGGCAACATGTCGGCGCGGATCGGGCTGTCGGGGGATCCCGGCGACATGATTAGCAGCCATTCGACGAGATTGCGAAGCTGGCGCACGTTGCCGGGCCAATCGCAGGCCTGCATGGCGGCCAGGGCGTCGGCGCCGATGTGGCGCACGGGAAGGCCGGCGACCTTGGCCGAACGCTCCATGAAATAGCGCGCCAACGCGCCGGTATCTTCGCGCCGCTGGTTGAGCGCCGGGACCTCAATGGGCACGACATTGAGCCGGTAGAACAGGTCCTCGCGGAAGCGGCCCGCCGAAATTTCGGCGCGCAGGTCGCGATTGGTCGCGGTGATGATGCGCACATCGACTTCCACATTGGCGCTGCCGCCGACCCGCCGGAAGGTTTGGTCCTGAAGAAAGCGTAGAATTTTGCCTTGGGTTTCGAGCGGCATATCGGCGACCTCGTCGAGCAGCAACGTGCCGCCATGGGCCCGCTCGAAGGTACCGGTCTCGACCGTACCGCCCCGTCCGTTGCTGCCGCTGTCGACACCGAACAGCTCGGCCTCCATGCGCTCGGGCGCCATGATCGCGGCATTGACGATGACGAAAGGCCCTGTCGCGCGCGGGCTGCGGGCGTGGATGAGCCGTGCGACAACCTCCTTGCCGGACCCCGGCGGCCCGGTCAGCAGAATGCGGCTGCCGGTCGGCGCCACCTTTTCGATGGTGGCTCTCAATTGCGTCATGATCGTGGAGTCGCCGATCAAGTCGGTGCCGTCGCCGGCCCGCTGACGCAGCTCGGCGTTCTCGCGTTTGAGCCGCGCCGCTTCGATAGCGCGCTCGATGTCGAGCAACAGGCGGTCCGATTTGAACGGCTTCTCAATGAAATCATAAGCCCCCTTCATGATCGCGCGCACCGCCATCTCGATGGTGCCATGCCCGCTGATCACCACGACCGGGAGATCCGGATGATCGCGCTTGATCACATCGAGCAGTTCTAATCCATCGAGTTTCGAGCCTTGCAGCCAGATATCGAGCACCAGCAGCGCGGGCACCCGCATCTCGATCGCCGCCAGGGCGCTGTCGCTGTCATAAGCCTTGCGGGTGTCGTAACCGTCGTCGCGAAGAATTCCCGAAATCTGGAGATTGATATCTTCTTCGTCGTCGACGATCAGGATGTCATGCGCCATGGGAAGCTACCTTGGGTAGATCGGTATCTCGCGCCGGCCGGTTTTCAGCCATCGGTCCGGCGACGGGAAAGATCAGGCCGACCCGGGCGCCGCAGATTTCGGCGTCCTCGATGGTCAGCTCGCCACCATGATCTTCCATGATCTTCTTGACGATCGCCAGACCGAGACCCGTACCCTTGGCCCGGGTCGTGATATAGGGCTCGACAAGGCGTTCGCGCAGCTCGACGGGCAGGCCGCGGCCGTTGTCCTCGATAACAATTTCGATCGTCTCGCCAGGGCAAGCGACCGTCACGGCGATGCGGCCGTCACTCTTTGAGTCTTCTCGGGCATCGATGGATTCCGCGGCATTTTGCAGCACATTGGTCAAGACTTGTATCACCTGCTGGCCGTCGCAACGCAACTCCAACGGGCCCTTCGGGGCGTCCAGGGGGAAAGCGATATCGGGGTGGGCGACTTCCTGAAGGGCGAGCGCCTGGCGGAGCAGGCCGACGGCGTCCTCGTCCTTGAAAACCGGCGCCGGCATGCGGGCGAAGGATGAAAACTCATCGATCAACCGCCCGATGATGCCGACCTGTCGTTCGATGGTATCGATACAGGAGACAAAGACATCGACTTCCGAGGTGATGTCCTTGAGATACTTACGTTTGATCCGTTCGGCGGAGAGCTGGATCGGAGTCAGGGGGTTCTTGATTTCATGGGCAATGCGGCGCGCCACGTCGGACCAGGCGGCGGTGCGCTGGGCGGCGACCAGGGCGGTGATGTCATCGAAAGTGACGACGAATCCCTCGAGTTCGTCAGCCATCCGTTCGGCGGAAATGCGCACCAACAAATTGAGGGTGCGGCCCTCGCGGACGATGGTGACTTGCGCCTCGGCGCGGCGCGAAGGCCGGTTCATGGCCTCGGCCATCAGGGTTGCCATCTCGGGCACGGCCTCCGCCAGGTTGCGACCGATGAGCTGGTTAGCCCGGACCGACAGCAGGGTCAGAGCGGACGGGTTGGGAAGTTCGATGCGGGATCCGGAATCGAGACCGATAACCCCGGCGGTGACGCCGGAAAGCACGGATTCCGTGAAGCGCCGCCGGGTATCGAGCTGCTGGTTGGTCTCAATGAGCTCCTGGCGCTGGCTGTCGAGCTGGCCGGTCATGCGGTTGAAAGCGCGCGACAGGCTGCCGATTTCGTCGTCGGACGGTCCCTCCTCGACGCGCACCGCGAGGTCGCCCGCGCGAACCCGTTCGGCGGCGGCGATCAGGTTGCTGATCGGCCGCGCCAGCCGGGTGGCGAAACTCAACCCGATCCACACCGAGGCGAGCAGCAGCAACAGGGCGACCAGACCGAAGATCAGGGCGAAGGTGATCTGGATGCCCGAACGCTGGCTTTCGAGCCGTTTGTACTCCGCGACGGCCCGCTGGGTGCGCTCCATATGGCCGATGGCCCGCGCATCGACCAGGCGGCCGACGAAGAGAAAGCCATCGGCGAAGCCATTGACCCGGGTCAGGGCCCGCACCCGGTCGTCGTTCTCGCTGTTCAGGATGTAGACTCCGCCCTGGCGCACTTCGCGCAGCACCTCATAGGGAATGCGTTCGAGAAGCAGGGAAAAGGTCAGCCCCGTGCGCCCGTATACGCGCCCGTCCGGGCGAAACACCATGACCTCGGTGAGAACCCGCAGAGCCGCCTGGGTTTCGAGGAAGCGATTGAAGCGGGCCTGGTTCTGACGCAGCGACGCCGGCACCCGGCCGATGTCGTTGGCCAGGGCCAGGGCGTCGGCGCGGATATTCTTGCGGTGCTCATCGATATAGGCCTCGGCGACCGCCAGGGATGCGTCCAGGGCGGTGCTTACCCGCTCGCTGAACCAGGATTCCAGGCCAATATTGAGGAACAATACCGAAAACACCGAGACGATGATCGCCGGCGCCACCGCGACCACGCTGAACAGGGTGGCAAGCTTGATATGAAGCCGCGACCCCGCCGTACCTCGGCGGCGCTCCAGGGCAAGCTGGACCACGCGCATGATGACGATCACGCAAAGCAGCAATACCAGGACCAGGTCGATATAGAGCAGGACCGGAACTGTCTGGGCGCCGAGACCGAACGAAACCTCGCCGGTGAGCGCCCCATATGTGGCGATTCCCGAAGCCAGCGCCGCGATGATGATCAGAAGGGCGATGCGCCGCCAAAGGCCGGTTCGTTCAGCCCATTGGCTGAACCGCGCCCAGCGGGTCGGGGTCGGCTGGATCGGTTGTTTCGCGGCGTTTGTCATGACGCGCCGCCTCCCCGCACCACCGAAATATCGAGTTCGCGTAGTTTTTTGCGTAGGGTGTTGCGGTTGAGACCGAGAACCGACGCCGCCTTAATCTGATTGCCCCGGGTCGCGGACAGGGTCAGGGTAATCAACGGCCTCTCGATTTCGCGCAGCACGCGCTTGTACAGGCCCGCGGCCGGCAGGCTGTCGTTATGGGCGGCGAAATATTGCTTGAGCTGCCTCTCGACGGTGGCGCCGAGCCCTTCCGCTTCCGCCTGGGCGCCTTCGGCCGGAACTTCGCCAGGCCGGGCGGTCGCCGGCTCGGCCAGCTCACGCTCGATGATATCGACCCCGATGATCTCGTCTGAATAGAGCACGGCCAGGCGGCGCACCAGATTTTCCAACTCGCGCACATTGCCCGGCCAGCCGTGGCGGCACAGGCGTTCCATGGCGGCCTTATCGAGGCTTTTCGCGGGCAGCTTCTCGGCTTCGAGGTTGGCCAGGAAATGCCTCACCAGGGCGGGCACGTCCTCGCTGCGTTCGCGCAGCGTCGGCAGCCGTATGGGTACTACATTGATGCGGTAAAACAGGTCGTCCCTGAAACGTCCCTGTTTGACCAGTTGGCGCAGGTCGTGTTGGGTGGCGGCGACGATGCGCGCATCGGCGCGGCGCGGCGTGACGCCGCCCACCGGGGTGTATTCGCCCTGTTGCAAAACGCGCAGCAGCCGGGTCTGGGCGTCGAGCGGCATGTCGCCGATTTCATCGAGGAACAGGGTTCCGCCAAGCGCCTGCTCGAAGCGCCCGCTGCGCCGGCTGTGGGCGCCGGTGAAGGCGCCTTTCTCATGGCCGAACAGCTCGCTTTCGATCAAGTCTCTCGGGATCGCAGCCATGTTGACGGCGACGAAGGGGCGATCGGCGCGCTTGCTGTACATATGCAGGGCGCGGGCGACGAGTTCCTTGCCGGTGCCCGATTCGCCGATAATCAGCGCCGTAAGATCGGTCGCCGTGAGCCGGGCGATGATGCGGTAAATATCCTGCATGGCCGGCGAGCGGCCGATGAAGGGAAGCTGCTCGTCAAGGCCGGGTTGTCCTTCGTCAACGTCGGGCAAAGACTCCGGCGAGGCGTCGGATCCACTCGCAAGTGCCTTCTGAACTATGTCAATTAAAACATTGAGGTCAAAAGGTTTTGGCAAATATTCATAAGCGCCGCGCTCGGTCGCCTTCACGGCCGTCTGAAGGGTCGAATGGGCGCTCATGACGATGATCGGCAGCGATGGACGCTCCCGTTTGATGCGCGGCAGCAGATCGAGGCCGTTCTCGTCGGGCATGACCACGTCGGTGATCACCAGATCGCCGTCGCCGGCGGCCACCCAATCCCACAGGGTGGCGGCATTTCCCGTCGCCCGCACGTCATGGCCCTGGCGGTTGAGCGCCTTGACGACCACTGTGCGGATCGCCTTGTCGTCGTCGGCGACCAGAATGGTGTGCGGTGTTGTCATGGGGCGCCGTCCCCGCCGTGCTCGAGCGGCAACATGACATGAAAAACCGTGCGGCCGGGTTCGCTGGTGAATTCGATGACGCCGCCGTGGTCGCCGACGGTCTTGGCGACCAGGGCGAGCCCGAGGCCTGTGCCGCCGGTCTTGCTGGTGATGAAGGGCTCGAACAGATGCTCGCGCAACGCCGGCGGTATGCCCGCGCCGTTATCCTCGACGCTGACGATGAGCGGCAGGCGAACTTTGCCGCCGCCGCTCCCCGGCGCCGATTGTCTGAGCCCGGTGCGATAGGCGGTTGTCAGAGTGATCTCGCCAGGCCTATCGCTGTCAGCGAGGGCTTCGGCGGCGTTTTTGACCAGATTGAGGAAGACCCTGACCAGGTCATCGTGATTGCCGGGCACGGCGGGCAGCGACGGATCGTAAAGTTCGATGAATTTCACATCCCGGGCGAACCCGGTCTCGGCGGCGCGGCGCACCTGATCGAGCACCTGGTGAATATTGACCGGCGACCGTTCGAGCGAATAGTCGCTCGAGAAGACCTCCAGGCGGTCGACCAGGGCGCAGATACGGTCCGATTCCTCGGTGATCAGGCGGGTCAGCTCCCGTCCGTCGATGTCGAGGTCCCGCTCGAGGAGCTGGGCGGCTCCGCGAATGCCGGCCAGGGGATTCTTCACCTCATGGGCCAGGGTCGCGGCGAGTCCGGCGACCGACCGTCCGGCGCCGAGGTGGTTAAGCTGGCGGTCGAGCTTGTGGGCGATGCTGCGTTCACGCAGGGATAACAGAACCCAACCGGGGAAATCGTTCATCGCCGTCATCTGGGCATCCACGGTCCGCGGGTTGCCGCGCGGCGACAGCAGTTCCAGATTATATTCGGTAATCGCGCCGCCGCCGTCGCGGCTCTTGGCGGCGAGCGCCAGGAGCGGGCTGTCGAATTGCACCAGATCACCCAAAGCCAACCCCGACAGATGGGCCTCGCCGGTGCTGAAGAAATTCTCCGCCGCAGGATTGACGCTGCGAATCACATCGTCGCCGTCAATCACCAGAAGCGCGTCCGCGACAGCCTCGAAGACGGCGTCGCTATCGGGTCTGCTCTCTGGTTTTTTCGCGATCTTCGCGGCGATCGTCATGAAAGGGAATCCATTATGTTCAGTAGAAAGGCACAATGACTATGCCGCGGCTGTGTTGCCTAAATTTTGGGCAAACCTATTGCTTACCAACCGCCGAATCAAGTCAGCTCATCAAGACATCGGTAACAAACTTCACCCCGGGATAGGCCAGGCTGAGCAGCAGATAGGCGACCAACAGGTAGCGCGCGATACTTCGCCCGCGTATGCCTGTACGCCAATGAGCAAGTAATAACAAGGCGATAACGGCAAACGCTAACAATGAAAGCAAAGTTTTATGGTCGAGCGACAGGAAGGTTCCCTGGCTTGCGTACTGCGCCGCGACACCGGTTATCAAATCGATGCCGAGAACGATTTCGCCGGCTATCAGCAGGCGTATTTGCAGGCTTTCCCCATCGGCGACCGACGGCAGAATGCGCGTCAGACGGGTCGGCCGCTTGGCCTTTATGGCGCCTTCCTGGAGCACCACGGCGAGACCGGCAACGGCGGCGATGGTCAACAGGCCGTAGGTCAGCACCGAGATCAGGATATGAACGCCGAGCCAGTCGGCGCCGGGCCGCCCGGCGAGCGGTTGCTCTGGCGCCTGGGTCCAGATCGTCGCAATAATTCCGAGCAGCAGCAGATAGGGCAGCAGCAAGGGCGTCAGGCGCCATCCCGTGCGTGTCACCAGGGACAATCCCATGAACAGGGCGAGGCTGGCGGCAATGCTGACCCACAAGGCGATCGAGAATCCGGTGTGCCAACCGACCCCCAGCAGAGAGAACGCCCAAGACGTCGATCCGGCCAGGGCCACGGCGAGAACCGCCCAGAAGACGCCGTCGGGCCGCCGGTCATCGAGGGCTTGTCCGCCATGGCGTAAATGAATGAGCGCCGCCGGCGCCAGGGAGGCCAACGCGGCGATGTTGAAAAGCAGAGGCCTTAGCATGGCCCGACTATAGACCAGCGCATCCACGCGGAATAGGCTTGCACGCAGTTTGTAAGGAGACACCATGGCGGGAACCTATGCGGTCATCGTCGCGGCGGGACGCGGCCATCGCTATGGCGCGGACCTGCCCAAGCAATATCTCGGCCTGGCGGGCCGGTCCCTGCTCCACCACAGCGCCGCCGCGTTCCTCGGCCACCCCGCAATCGATGGGGTGCGCGTGGTGATCCATCCCGACGACCGCGTCCTCTACGATGAAGCCGTGGCTGGGCTTGCCCTGCTCGAGCCGACGGCGGGCGGGGAGTCGCGCCAGGATTCCGCGCGCCTTGGGTTGATCAGCCTCGAGTCCATGGCGCCCGAACGGGTGTTGATCCACGACGCCGCGCGGCCGGCGGTCGGGCCCGATCTGATCGATCGGGTGCTTGATGCCCTCGACGGCGCGTCCGGCGCCATACCGGCCCTGGCGGTCAGCGATACCCTCAAGCGCGATGGCGGCGACGGCACTATTAGCGCGACCGTCGAGCGCGCCGGCCTGTGGCGGGCCCAGACCCCGCAAGGCTTTCGCTATGGCGATATTCTGGATGCCCACCGCGCCGCCGAGGGACAGGCCCTGACCGACGATGCCGCCGTCGCCGAGGCCGCCGGGTTGGCGGTGAGCCTGGTGGCGGGCGATGAGGGCAATCTCAAGGTAACCACGGACGGCGACTTGACCCGCCTCGCCGCCATGATGAACGCTCAGCTGGAGACCCGCACCGGCATGGGCTTCGATGTCCACGCCTTCGGCCCCGGCGATCGCCTCATGCTGTGCGGCGTGCCCATCGACCATGATCGCGGCCTGGTTGGTCATTCCGACGCCGATGTCGGACTCCATGCCCTGGTCGACGCGGTGCTCGGTGCCCTCGGCGCCGGCGATATCGGCGATCATTTCCCGCCCGACGACCCGCAATGGCGCGGCGCCGCTTCCATACAGTTCTGCGAACATGCGCACGGTCTTGTAGCAGTAGCGGGCGGCGTCATCGGCCATCTCGATGTCACCCTGGCCTGCGAACAGCCGCGCATCGGCCCCCATCGCACCGCCATGGTGGGGTCCATCGCGCAAGCCTTCGGCATCGAGGCCGGACGGGTCAGCGTCAAGGCGACCACCACCGAGCGCCTCGGCTTCCTGGGGCGTGGCGAAGGTATTGCCGCCCTCGCCGTCGCCACCCTGCGCTTGCCGCCTCCGTGAAACTTAAGCTCACCGATCCGGCGATGATGGTCGCCACGGTCTGCGGCGTCGGCCTGCTGCCCAAGGCGCCGGGCACCTGGGGCTCTCTGGCCGCCCTGCCCCTGGCCTGGCTGCTCCATGGCCTGGCCGGTCCCCTGGCGGTGTTGCTGGCCGCGACCATCGCCTTCTTCGCCGGCTGGTGGGCATCCTCGTCTCTGGCGCGGCGCGGTGACCCGGGTGATGAAAAAGGGCACGATCCCGGCTATATCGTCATCGACGAGGTCGCGGGCCAGCTCATCGTGCTTGCCGTGATCCCCCCGGACGCCCTGCTCTACGCCGTGGCTTTCGCTGTTTTCCGCTTGTTCGATATCGTCAAACCGGCTTTCATCGGCTGGGCCGACCGCAAGGTCGAAGGCGGCCTCGGGGTGATGCTCGACGATCTGCTTGCCGGGCTCTGTGGCGCCCTGGTTATGTACGCCATAACGCGAATTTGGAGCCTCTGACATAACATGTTCGACGACAAGATTTTGGCCAAGGCCGCCCGGGTGATCGACGCCTGCCGCGACGCCGGGCTGTTGATGGTGACCGCCGAATCCTGCACGGGAGGACTGCTCACCGGCGTCTTGACCGCGATCCCCGGCTCATCGGACGTGGTCGATCGCGGCTATATTACCTATTCCCTGCACGGCAAGATCGAGATGCTCGGCGTGCCGGCACAGATGCTCGCCGAGCAGGGCGCGGTGAGCGCGCCGGTCGCCCGCGCCATGGTCGGCGGCGCCCTGGCGCGCAGCCTGCCGAGGGCAGCCCTCGCCGTCGCCATAACCGGGATCGCCGGGCCGGGCAGCACAAGCTCGACCAAACCCGCCGGCCTGGTCTATCTGGCCGTTGCCCAGGAAGGCCGGGGCATCCTCGAGGAGAAACACGAATTCGGCGACATCGGCCGCCACGAAGTGCGCATGGCCAGCGTCGAGGCGGCGCTCGATCTGATTCTCAAGCGGCTCGAGTAGGCCTGCCGTAGAGCACCCTGGCGCGGGCCTCAAAGGCCGAGACCATGCGGCGCGCGGCCTCGTGGAACAGCAGGTCGATGGCGCGATCGAAGAAGGCCGAGCGGAATTCGAAATCGACGTAGAAATCGATCAGGCAGCCCTTTTCATGGGTCTCGAAGCGCCAGTGGTTGTTGAGATGGCGCATCGGTCCCTTGATATAATCCACATAGATTTTGCCGGGCGGATCCAGGGTGACCTTCGAGGAGAAGCGCTCGCGGAACATCTTGAAGCCGATGACCAGATCCGCATAGAGCACATCGCCGTCGCGCCGGGTGATACGGGCGGCGCGGCACCAGGGCAGGAACTCCGGGTAGCGCTCTACATCGGCGACCAGGGCGAACATCTGTTGTGGCGTATAAGGCAGCGCCCGACGCTCGGCGTGGGTCGCCATGGGGTTCTTAGCCGCGCGCCGCGCGCAGGGCCTCGAAATTTTCCCCGGCGTGATAGGACGAGCGGGTCAGCGGCGAGGCGGCGACCATGAGGAAGCCCTTGCCGCGCGCCATGGCGGCGTAATCGTCAAATTCATCGGGGGTGACGAAGCAATCCACGGCGGCGTGCTTGAGGGTCGGCTGGAGATATTGCCCCATGGTCAGGAAATCCACCTCCGCCGCGCGCAGATCGTCCATCACCTGATGGACTTCTTCGCGGGTCTCGCCGAGGCCGACCATCAGGCCCGACTTGGTAAACATGGCCGGGTCCAGGCGTTTGACCCGGTGCAGCAATTCCAGGCTGGTGAAATAGCGCGCGCCGGGGCGGATCGTCGGATAGAGCCGGGGGACGGTCTCGAGATTATGGTTGAAGACGTCGGGGCGGGCTTCGAGCACGGTCTCGATGGCGCCCGGCTTGTGCATGAAATCGGGGGTCAGGACCTCGATTGTCGCGCCCGGCGCGGCGGCGCGGATTGCGCCGATGACGGCGGCGAAGTGCCCGGCTCCGCCGTCATCGAGATCGTCGCGGTCGACGCTGGTGATCACCACATGGGCAAGCCCCATCTCGGCCACCGCCAGGCCGATGTTGATCGGCTCATTGGCGTTGAGGGGTCCCGGCTTGCCGGTCGCCACATTGCAGAAGGCGCAGGCCCGGGTGCAGATCTCGCCCATGATCATCATGGTGGCGTGTTTCTTTTCCCAGCATTCGCCGATGTTGGGGCAGCCGGCCTCCTCGCAGACCGTACTGAGGCCATGACGGCGGACGATCTCGCGGGTTTCCTGGTAGCCCTTCGAGACCGGCGCCTTGACCCGGATCCAGGACGGCTTGCGCAAGGGCGGGTTGTCGGGCCGGTTGCGCTTCTCCGGATGGCGTAGCTTGGTAACGGTGTTCATGGCTTAGAAATGGATAGCCCGGCCGTAGGCGTCAAGCACCGACTCATGCATCATCTCCGACAGGGTCGGGTGCGGGAAGATGGTGTGCATGAGATCGCTCTCGGTGGTCTCAAGCCTCTTGGCGATGCAATAGCCCTGGATCAGCTCGGTAACCTCGGCGCCGACCATATGGGCGCCGAGCAATTCGCCGGTCTCGGCGTCGAAGACGGTCTTGATCAGGCCCTCGCTCTCGCCGAGCGCAATCGCCTTGCCGTTGGCCATGTAGGGGAAGCGCCCGACCTTGACCTTGCGGCCGGCGTCCTTGGCCGCCTGCTCGGTCATGCCGACGCTGGCGATCTGCGGCATGCAGTAGGTGCAGCCCGGAATATTGCTGGTGTTGAGCGGGTGGACGTCGGGTAAGCCGGCGATCTTCTCGACGCAGATGACACCCTCGTGGCTCGCTTTATGGGCGAGCCAGGGCGGGCCGACCACATCGCCGATGGCATAGACGCCGGGCTCGCCGGTTTGCAGCCATTGATCGACGACGATGTGGCCGCGATCGACGGCAACCTTGGTGCCCTCCAGGCCGAGGTCTTCCACATTGCCGGTGATGCCGACGGCGAGGATCACCCGGTCCACGGTGAGGTTGCTGGTCTTGCCGTTGCCCAGGTCGATCACGGCGGTGACGTTCTTCGCCGCCTTCTGCAAGGAGGTTACCGTGGCGCCGGTGTGGATAATCATGCCCTGGGCCTCGAAGGCCTTGCGCGCCAGGGCGGAAATCTCGGCGTCCTCGACGGGCAGGATGCCGTCCATGATCTCGACCACGGTGACGTCCGCGCCCAGGGTGCGGTAGAAGCTGGCGAATTCCATGCCGATGGCGCCCGAGCCGACGACCAGCAGGGAACGCGGCATGGTCTCGGGGACCATGGCCTCGCGATAGCTCCACACCAGATTGCCGTCGGCTTCCAGGCCGGGCAGATCACGGGCGCGGGCGCCGGATGACAGGATGATATTCTTCGCACTCAGCGCGGCGATCGCTTTCTTGCCGTCGCTCACCGTGACCTTGCCGGGGCCGTCGAGGCGGCCGTGGCCGTCGAATACGGCGACCTTGTTCTTCTTCAGCAGATGCTTGACCCCGACCGACAGGCGCTTGGCCACATCGCGGCTGCGCTTGACCGTCTTGGCGATATCGAAGGAAACTTCTTTGACCGAGAGGCCGAATTCCCCGGCGTTGTTCATCAGATGGAAGACTTCCGCCGTGCGCAGCAGGGCCTTGGTCGGGATGCAGCCCCAGTTGAGGCAGATGCCGCCGAGATCTTCGCGCTCGACCAGGGCGACCGAGCCGCCGAGCTGGGCCGCGCGGATCGCCGCTACATAGCCGCCCGGCCCGCCGCCGATGACGATGAGGTCGAAGCTGGTCTCCACTTTAGTTTCCTTGGCCATCACAGCAGCATGGTCAGCGGGTCTTCGATGAGCCCCTTGAAGGCGGTCATGAATTCGGCGCCGGCGGAGCCGTCGACTACCCGATGGTCGATGGATAGCGTGCAGTTCATCATGGTGGCGATGGCCAGGGCGCCGGCCTTGACGATGGGCCGCGCCTCGCCTGCCCCGACCGCCAGAATCGCGCCCTGGGGCGGATTGATCACGGCGGCGAATTCCTTGATGCCGAACATGCCCAGGTTGGAAATGCTGAAGGTGCCGCCCTGATACTCCTCGGGCATCAGCTTGCCGGCCCGGGCGCGGCCCGCCAAATCCTTCATCTCGCGTGAAATTTCTGCCAGGCCCTTACCGTCGGCACCACGGATTATCGGGGTGATGAGCCCGTCGGGAATGGCCACGGCGACGGAGATATCCGCCGCCTGATACAGCCTGATCGCCCCGTCGGTCCAGGAGGCGTTGGCGGCGGGCGCCTTGCGCAAGGCCAGGGCGGCGGCGCGGATGATGAAGTCGTTGACCGAAATCCTGTAGGCCTCGGGCCCCTCCGCCGGGCTGCGTTCGTTGAGCTCCTTGCGGGTGGCGAGCAGGGCGTCGATGTTACACTCCACGGTGAGATAGAAATGCGGCGCGTCGCGCTTGGATTCACTGAGACGGCGGGCGATGACCTTGCGCATGGTCGTATGGGGAACTTCCACATAAGCCGGCATGCCGGCCGCTTCGACCATGGCGGCGGCCGGCGCGGCGGCGCTTGGGGAGAGCGGCGTCGCGGGAGGCTTCGGCACGCCGCCGGCGAGCGCCGCCTCGATGTCCTGCTTGACGATGCGGCCGTGAGGCCCGCTGCCGGTGACCGCGTCGAGGGCGAGCCCTGCCTGCTTGGCCATGCGCCGGGCCAGCGGACTGGCGAAGACACGATCGGTTTTCTCAGTTTTCTCAGTTTTTGCTAGTGGCGCCGCCGCCGGCTCGGGTGCGGCTTGGGGCGCGGCATCGGGAGCGCTCTCCACGGGTTCGCTCTCCGCTGGTGCGCTCGGCGGGGCCGTGGAGACGGCATCGAGGGCGGCGGCGTCCTCGCCCTCTTCCAGCAGCAGGGCGATGGGCGCGTTGACGGCGACACCCTCGGTTCCGTCGGCAACCAGAATGCGGCCCACGACGCCCTCCTCGACCGCCTCGATCTCCATGGTCGCCTTGTCGGTCTCGATCTCGGCGAGGATGTCTCCGGCGTTAACTCTATCGCCTTCCTTGACGTGCCACTTGACGAGGTTGCCCTCGGTCATGGTGGGTGACAGGGCTGGCATGAGTATTTCGATGGGCATATATCCTGTCTTCCTATCGGTAACAGACGCCCTTGGCCGCCGCGACGATATGGTCGCTTTGCGGCAGGGCGAGCTTCTCGAGATTGGCGGCATAAGGCATCGGCACATCGATGCCGGCGACCCGGGCGACCGGCGCGTCGAGGTAATCGAAGGCCTGTTCCATCATGGTCGCGGCGAGTTCGGCGCCGATGCCGGCGAAGGGCCAGCCTTCCTCGACGGAAACCAGCCGGTTGGTCTTCTTGACCGAGGCGATCAGGGTCTCCGTATCGAGCGGACGGATCGAACGCAGGTCGATGACCTCGGCGTCGATGCCCTCGGCGGCCAGGGTCTCGGCGGCGGTGAGCGCCAGGCCGACCATGATCGAGAAGGCGGCGATGGTCACGTCGCTGCCCGCCCGGACGATCTTCGCCCGCCCCAGGGGAACCGTGAAATCGGGATCGGTCGGCACCTCGAAGGTCTGGCCGTAGAGGATTTCATTCTCCAGGAAGATCACCGGGTTGGGATCGCGGATCGCCGATTTCAGCATGCCCTTGGCGTCGCCCGCCGAATAGGGCGTGACCACCTTGAGGCCGGGGCAATGGGCATACCAGCTTGCATAGCATTGGGAATGCTGGGCGGCGACCCGGGAGGCCGCTCCATTGGCGCCGCGAAAGACGATGGGGCAGCGCATCTGACCGCCCGACATGTAATGGGTTTTCGCCGCCGAGTTGATGATCTGGTCGATCGCCTGCATTGCGAAATTGAAGGTCATGAACTCGACGATTGGCTTGAGCCCGGCCATGGCGGCGCCGATGCCGATTCCGGTGAAGCCGGCCTCGGTGATCGGCGTGTCGATCACCCGGCGCGCGCCGAATTCCTCGAGCAGGCCCTGGCTGACCTTATAGGCGCCCTGATATTCGGCGACCTCCTCGCCCATCAGGAAGATATCGGGATTGTCGCGCATCTCCTCGGCCATGGCGTCGCGCAGGGCCTCGCGGACCGACAGGGTCACGGTCGACTCATAGAAGCGGTCCTCATCGCTCGCCGGCGCGGCAGCCGGCGGCGGTGCGACGACCGGCGAAGCGGCGGCCTCAACCTGAACATCGGACGATTGCTTGGCGGGCACCGCCTCGTTAGGCGCGGCTTCGGCCGAGGTCGCGTCCAGGGACGCCGGGTCTTCGCCTTCCATGAGCAACAGAGCTATGGGGGCGTTGACGGCGATCCCTTCGCTGCCTTCGGCGACCAGGATCCGGCCCAGCACGCCTTCATCGACGGCCTCGATCTCCATGGTCGCCTTGTCGGTTTCGATCTCGGCGATGATGTCGCCCGGACTGATCGCGTCGCCTTCCCGCTTGAGCCATTTGGCGAGATTGCCTTCGGTCATGGTCGGCGACAGGGCGGGCATGAGAATAGGGGTTGGCATTTTTCCCTCGCTCCCTCTCAGGCCCCAACCGCAACATCATCGGCCAGAACATCGCTATACAATTCCGACGGATCGGGTTCGGGGCTGTTCTGGGCGAATTCGGCGGCCTCGGCGACGACCGCCTTGATCTCGCGGTCGATGTCCTTGAAGGCGGTTTCGGTAGCGACCTTCTCGGCGACCATGCGTTTGCGAAGCTGTTCGATGGGATCGCGCTGGGCGCGCACCTTCTGGACCTCCTCGCGGGACCGATATTTCGCCGGGTCGGACATGGAATGGCCGCGATAGCGGTAGGTCTTCATTTCCATCAGGATCGGCCCCTTGCCCGTCCGGCAATGGGCAACGGCTTCAAGGCCCGCGGAGGTTACCGCCGCCACATCCATGCCGTCGACCTCCATGCCCGGAATGCCGAAGGCGTCGCCGCGGCGGAAAATCTCGGTGCCGGCCTTGGCCCGCGCAATCGAGGTGCCCATGGCGTAGCCGTTGTTCTCGATGATGAAGACCACCGGCAGCTTCCACAGAGAGGCCATGTTGAAGGCTTCGTATACCTGGCCCTGGTTGGCGGCGCCCTCGCCGAAATAGGTCAGAGTGACCTGCGAAGTCTCGCGGTATTTATGGGCGAAGGCGATGCCGACGCCGAGCGGCACCTGGGCACCGACGATGCCGTTGCCGCCGTAAAAATTGCGCTCCGTGGAGAACATATGCATGGAGCCGCCCTTGCCCTTGGAATAGCCGCCCCTCCGGCCGGTAAGCTCCGCCATCACGCCCTTGGGGTCCATGCCGCGCGCCAGCATATGGCCGTGGTCGCGGTAGCTGGTAATCACCGCGTCGTCGGGGGATGCTGCGTGTTCCATGCCGACCACCACGGCCTCCTGGCCGATATAGAGATGGCAGAAACCGCCGATCAGACCCATGCCGTACATCTGCCCGGCCTTCTCCTCGAAGCGCCGGATCAACAGCATTTCCCGATAATAGGCGAGCATTTCATTGGCGCCGATCTTGCTGGGAGCGGCGGGACTCGGTTTCTTGGCGGGTGATTTAATTTTGCGTTTGGACGCGGCCATGGTTCCCTGTTCTCGCGTTCACTCGACGGGTGAATGTCTTGTGTGGATGACTCGTGCGTTGTTTGGCGAAAACTAACCGCAAAGCCGGGCTCTGGCAAGGCGGCGTGAGGCGGAAACCTTATTGATTCTGGGAACTATCCCACTTCAGCGGACGGCGCCCGGACGGTCAATGAAGATGACGAGTTCGCCGGGGGCGGCCAAATTGAGCACCAGGCGGACGCGCTCGTCGAGCATGTCGGGGTCGAGGTTGTCACGCCGCAACAAGGCCACGCGCCGCTCCAGGCGGCTCTCCTCGGCGCGGCTCTCATCGAACACCAGACGGGTCTGCTCGATCTGATTGCTGAGTTTCAGCCAGGTCAGGAATCCCCGTTCTCCCTGAATGCTGTGAAAGCCGATATAGGCCAGCACGACCGCAATCAGGAGTGGTCCGATCAAGAACCGGGCGCGATGGGTTATGGTGTCTAGTCGCGGCATGGATTCCTTGAATCACATGTGATTCCACCGGGTCAAGTAAATTCGAGTCGCTGCCCGAGTCGGCGGTTCGGCGAAATCGACGATCCGGTTAGCCGGTTCGGCCGGCAGCGGGCCTATTTTTGGTAGAGGCTGCGTCCCGGATAGCGGGCGCTGTCCCCGAGGGCTTCCTCGATGCGCAGGAGCTGATTGTATTTGGCCAGCCGGTCAGAGCGCGACAGAGAGCCGGTCTTGATTTGGCCGCTGTTGGTAGCCACGGCGAGATCGGCGATGGTGGTGTCCTCGGTCTCCCCCGAGCGATGGGAAATAACCGTACCGAACGCCGCGCGCTGGGCCGTGGCCACGGTCTCCAGGGTCTCCGACAGGGTGCCGATCTGGTTGAGCTTGATCAGGATGGCGTTGCCCGCGCCGCGCTCGATGCCCTGTTGCAGGAGGGCCGTGTCGGTGACGAAAATATCATCGCCGACCATCTGGATTTTATCGCCCAGGGCCTCCGTCATGGCGACCCAGCCGTCCCAATCTTCCTCGGCCAACCCATCCTCGATAGAGACGATGGGATAGCGCGCCACGAGGTCCGCGTAATAGGCGGTCATGCCGGCGGCGTCGAGGCGCTTGCCCTCGCCGTCCAGGTGATATTCGCCATCCTTGTAAAATTCACTGGCTGCGGGATCGAGGGCCAGGACCACATCCTCGCCGGGCTTGTAACCCGCCGCCTCGATGGCCTTGGTGATCGCCGCCAGGGCCGCGTCGCCGCCGTCGAAGTCGGGCGCGAAACCGCCCTCGTCGCCGACCGCCGTCGAATGGCCGCCCTCGTCGAGCTGCTTGCGCAAGGCGTGGAACACCTCGGCGCCCATGCGCAGGGCCTCGGTGAAATTCGGCGCCCCGACGGGCAGGATCATGAATTCCTGGATATCGATGCGGTTGTTGGCGTGGGCGCCGCCGTTGATGACATTCATCATCGGCACCGGCAGGGTATGGGCGTGGGGGCCGCCGAGATAGCGGTAGAGCGGTAACTCCACGGCGGCGGCGGCGGCCTTGGCGATAGCCAGGCTGACACCGAGCAGGGCGTTGGCGCCGAGCCGGCTCTTGTCGCTGGTGCCGTCGAGATCGATCATGATGCGGTCGAGGGCCTCCTGATCGACGGCGTCCATTCCCGATAGGGCGTCGAAGATTTCCCCGTTGACCGCCTCGACGGCATTGAGCACCCCCTTGCCGCCATAGCGCTCTGCATCGCCATCGCGTAATTCGAGCGCCTCGCGGGCGCCGGTCGAGGCTCCCGAGGGCGCGGCGGCGCGGCCCTGGGCGCCGCCCTCAAGGGTGACCTCGACCTCGACGGTGGGATTGCCTCGGCTGTCGAGGATTTCACGGGCGTGGATATCGATGATCGCTGTCATAGGGCAGCACTCTTGGTGAGACGGTCGAGGGCGACGAGATGGGCGAGCAGGGCCGGCATACGATCGAGCGGCACCATGTTGGGGCCGTCGCTCGGCGCGCTGTCGGGATCGCCATGGGTTTCCATGAAGACGGCGGCGACGCCGACCGCCACGGCGGCGCGCGCCAATACCGCCACGAACTCGCGCTGGCCGCCGCTGGTCCCGCCCCGCCCGCCGGGCTGCTGCACCGAATGGGTGGCGTCGAACACCACCGGGCAGCCGGTCTCGGCGAGGACCGGTAGCGCCCGCATATCCGAGACCAGGGTATTATAGCCGAAGCTGGCGCCGCGCTCGCAGACCATGACGTTGGGATTGCCGGCGGCGGTGGCCTTGGCAACTACATTGGCCATGTCCCAGGGCGCCAGAAACTGCCCCTTCTTGATGTTCAGCACGGAGCCGGTTTGCGCCGCGGCAACGATCAAGTCGGTCTGGCGGCACAGATAGGCGGGGATCTGCAGCACATCGACCGCCGCCGCCACGGGCGCGCATTGCTCGGGGAGGTGGACATCGGTGATCACCGGGCAGCCGATGGTCTCGCGCACCTCTGCCAGTATTTCGAGGCCCTTGGCCATGCCGATGCCGCGCGGGCTGTCCCCGCTGGTGCGGTTGGCCTTGTCGAAGGAGCTTTTGTAGATCAGCCCGATGCCCGCCTCGGCGGCCATGCCGTAAAGCGCCCCAGCGGTCTCCAGGGCATGATCCCGGCTCTCGATGGCGCAGGGACCAGCGATCAGGGTCAGCGGCAGGTCGTTCCCGATCCGCAAATCGCCGACCGAGACATGGCGGATTTTATCCACTAGACCAGCCGCGATTGATTGATCGCCGCTTCAATGAAGGAAGCGAACAGGGGGTGCGGAGCGAAAGGCTTGGATTTCAATTCCGGGTGGAACTGGACGCCGATGAACCAGGGGTGATCGGTAAGCTCGATGGTCTCGGGCAGCTCACCGTCGGGCGACAACCCCGAAAAGACCATGCCGACCGCTTCGAGCCGTTCGCGATAGTTGATGTTGACCTCGTAGCGGTGGCGGTGGCGTTCGCTGATCCGTGATTCGCCGCCGTAGATGGCGGCGATGCGGCTGCCGTTCATGAATTCGCAGTCATAGGCGCCGAGGCGCATGGTGCCGCCCTTGTTGTCGTCGGCACCCCGGGTCTCCACCACATTGCCGCGCGTCCATTCGGTCAACAGCCCGACCACCGGATGGGCGCAGGCGCCGAACTCGGTCGATGAGGCGTCTTCCAGGCCGGCGAGATTTCGCGCCGCCTCGATGATCGCCATTTGCATGCCGAAGCAGATGCCGAAATAGGGCACCTTGCGTTCCCGTGCGAAGGTCACCGCCGCCACCTTGCCGGCGCTGCCGCGCTCGCCGAAACCGCCGGGCACCAGGATGCCGTCGACATCCGCCAAATCGTGGATGACGTCATCGGATTCGAATGTTTCAGCATCGATCCACCGCGTCTTGACGCGCACGTTATTGGCGATACCGCCGTGGGTCAGGGCCTCGGAGAGGGATTTATAGGCGTCGAGCAGGCCGGTGTATTTGCCGACGATGGCGATGCAGACATCGCCTTCGGGCTCGCGGATGCGCTTGACAATGGTCCGCCAGCGGGACAGGTCCGGCGACGGTGCATCGGTGATGCCGAAGCACTCCAGAACCTGCTGGTCGAAACCGACTTCATGGTAGCTGATCGGCACCTGATAGATGGTGTCCACGTCGAGCGCCGGTATGACAGCCTCCTTGCGGACATTGCAGAACAGGGCGATCTTATTTCGTTCGCTGTCGGGCAGTTCATGTTCGGAGCGGCAGAGCAGGATATCGGGCTGGATGCCGATGCCGCGCAACTCCTTCACCGAATGCTGGGTCGGTTTGGTCTTGAGCTCGCCGGCGGACTTAAGGTAGGGCACCAGGGTGGCATGGATGAAGCAGCTATCGCCGCGCGGCAGGTCGTTACCAAGCTGGCGGATCGCTTCGAGGAACGGCAGGCTTTCGATATCGCCCACGGTGCCGCCGATCTCGCACAGTACAAAATCGCAGCCGTCGGTCTCGGCCAGGATGAATTCCTTGATCGCATCGGTGACGTGGGGGATGACCTGCACCGTGCCGCCGAGATAATCGCCGCGCCGCTCGCGGATGATCACCGTGGAATAGATGCGGCCGCTGGTGATGTTGTCGGATTGACGCGCCGGCACGCCGGTGAAGCGTTCGTAGTGGCCGAGGTCGAGATCGGTCTCGGCGCCGTCGTCGGTGACGAACACCTCGCCGTGCTGATAGGGGCTCATGGTGCCCGGATCGACATTGAGATAGGGGTCGAGCTTGCGCAGGCGGACGCTATAGCCGCGCGCCTGGAGCAGCGCCCCGAGAGCCGCCGACGCCAAGCCTTTTCCAAGAGAGGAAACCACACCGCCGGTGATAAATACAAACCGCGCCATGGGCCTAGATCATATCATATGAAAATTGGAAGCTAAAGCGCGGTCTGGCCGGGGGCGCAAAATACTGGCTATTCCGCGATCGGAACGCTGGGCTGCGCGGGTTCGGCGGGGGCTTCCGTCGTCGACTCGACATGAATGTCATCGACGATAGAGCGTTGTTCGCCGCGGTTTCCGGCCATCATGGTCAGGCTCAGGCTGGTCAGCATGAACAAACCGGCCAGCACCGCCGTCGCCCGGGTCAGAAGATTGGTCTGCGACCGTCCCGACAGCAGCCCGCCACCACCACCGCCGCCGCCGATGCCCAAAGCGCCGCCTTCGCTGCGTTGCAGAAGCACCACGCCGATCATCGAGATCGCCAGAATGACGTGAATGACGAGTATAACCTTGGTCATTGTTATTCGGTCTGTGTTATTCGGTCTGTATTCGTTTGGTTGGGCTTGCGAGCGTCGCCGCCCAAGACGGCTGCCCGCCTATAGCACGGGCCGGGGCTTCGGGGCTAGTCTTGTGTCAAGAATTCGGGCAGCTTTGGCATATCGCCCAGAAATCATCGACCGCCAGGCTGGCGCCGCCGACCAGGGCGCCGTCGACATCGGCCACGGCGAGGATGTCGCGCGCATTGGACGGTTTGACAGAACCGCCATAGAGCAGGCGGATGTCCCCCTGCCCCATAGCTTCCAACAAGGTTCTTAGATGGCCATGGACTTCGGCGATCTGCTCGAGGGTCGGCGTGCGGCCGGTGCCGATCGCCCAGATCGGCTCGTAGGCAACCACCGTATTGGCGCCGTTAGAACCCGGCGGCAGGGAGTGTTCGAGCTGCCCCCCCACCACGTCGAGGGCGTCCCCAGCGTCGCGCATGGCCTCGCTTTCGCCGAGACAGACGATGGCGATCAGCCCGGCGCCATGGGCCGCCTCGGCCTTGGCGCGCACCAGAGGGTCGTTCTCGCCGTGATCGGCGCGGCGCTCCGAATGGCCGACGATGGCGTAGGCACAGCCGGCGTCGGCCAGCATGGCGGCGCTGATATCGCCCGTATGGGCGCCGCTCTCCGCCGCGTGGCAGTCCTGGCCGCCGAGGGTTATGGCGCTGCCTTCACCTTTCATTTGATTTAGGGCCTCGGCCAGAGCATGAAGCAACGATGCCGGCGGGCAAATCGCCACATCGCAGCCCGGATCATCGGCCCCGGCCCGGGCGGCGAGATCCGTAACCCGCGCAATGGCGTCCCGGCGCAGCCCGTTCATCTTCCAGTTTCCGGCAATTAAGGGGCGGCGAATTGTCATGGCGCGGTATTTGTCCCAAAAGGATTCTTGAAGGCCCATGGTATAACAGGTTGCCCCTGACAGGGCGTCGCTCATATTATGCGCCGCCTCGCGGGGATATCTTGTCTACCGCAAATCTGTACTCTCAAAGCACATAAGGACCCGCGCTCGTCATGCTCATCAATTTACGAAAACTCGGCGGCAAGTGGATCCTCGGCATCTTCTCGGGCCTGATCATCGCGTCTTTCGCCGTCTTCGGCATCGGCGACGTGGTGCGCAGCATCGCCACCCGTTCCGTGCGCGCCATCGCCGTGGTCGGCGACGTGGAGATCCCCGCCAGGGCTATCCGGCGGGAATTCAATCTCCAGATGAGCCGCCTTCAGCCGTTGTTCGGCAATCAGCTCGACAGCGCCCAGGCGCGCCGGCTCGGCCTGGTCGACGAAGCCCTGAGCGCCCTCGTGGTGCGCACCCTCTACGACCTGGAGGGCGCCCGTCTCGGCCTCGATATCAGTGAGGAGACCCTGCGTGAGACGATTGCCGCCACGGAAGGTTTCCGCAATCAACAGGGCCAGTTCGATCCCAATTTCTACGCATCCTTCCTGGCCTCCCAGCAATTGAGCGAAGCTTCATATCTGGCGATTCTGCGCGACGAGTTGAAACGCGACCAGCTCGCGGCCGGAATCTCCGCCGCCACCAAGGCGCCGGATTTCCTGGTCGATGTGCTCTATCGCTATGAGCAGGAGCGCCGCATCGGCGACTATGCGGTGATCGACAACGCCTCGATCACCAATCTGGCGGATCCGACGGAGACCGAACTTGCCGATTATCACCAAGCCAACGCCCGGCGTTACACCGCGCCCGAATATCGCCAAATTACCTTTATCAACATCAAGCCCGAAGACCTGCTCAGCGAGATCGATGTCTCCGATAGCGAACTCCAGGAAGAATTCGACGATCGTCAGCTTGAGTTCATGCGCCCCGAACGGCGGTCCCTCGAACAGATCATCGCGCCGGATGAGTCCCGGGCGCTGGACATCATCGACGCCCTGGCGGCGGGCCATAATTTCACCGATGTGGCCATCGAAATGACCTCGGTCGAGGCCGCCGATGTATCGCTCGGCGCGGTCACCGCCGGCGATCTGTTCGGCGATCTCTCATCGGTGGTTTTCGCCCTCGCCATCGACGAGATCAGCGCCCCTGTTGAAAGCGCCTTCGGCTGGCATATCTTTCGCGTCACGGCTATCGAGGAAGCCCGCACGCCACCGCTCAGCGAGGTCCGCGATAGGCTGTACCAGGAAATCGCCTTGCGCCGGGCGGCGGACGCGCTTTACGATTTCGCCAATCGGCTCGACGATAAATTCGCCGGAGGCGCGACCATCGAGGAAGCCGCGGGCGACCTGTCTTTGACCATAACCCGGATCGCCGCCGTCGATCGCAACGGCAGGGACAGCGCCGGCAACGTCGTCGGCGGTTTGCCGGCGGGCGACGAATTTCTATCGGCCGCCTTCGCCACGGCGACGGGCCAAACCTCGCTGCTCGGCGAAGCCTCGGACGGCAGCGAGTTCGTGCTGCGCGTCGACGGCGTCACCGAGCCGGCGCTACGCCCGCTCAATGAGGTCCGCAATGCGGTGCGCGAGGCCTTGATGACCGAAAGCCGCGAGACCGCGTCGGCGGCGCGCGCGGACGAGGCGGTAACGCGCATCGAGGGCGGCGAGAGTTTCGACGCCGTTATCGACGAGCTTGGCCTGACGACCGATCGGAGCGCGGCCGTGCGCCGCGACGGCGACGGCAGCGGCGCGGTTCTGTCCACTGAATTGGTGGCGGCCCTGTTCGCCATGGATGCGGACGCCGCGACCGGCGCTGTCGCCGCTGGGATCACCCGCGACGGCAAGGGTCATGCGATCATTCGCCTGATCGACATCGTCGAGGCCGAGCCGCTTGACGACAAGGAGGGCGTCGACGCTCAACGGGACGCCATGCGCAACGGCATCGCCCGCGATCTCGTCGAGCAGTATCGCGGCTATCTGGAAACCCAATTTTCCGTCACCGTCAACCGGGGCGCTCTCGACGCGCTTTTCTAATGCGCATCAGACCCGACATAGAGGGCTTCGTCGCGGTCCACGACAGCGGCAAGGCTCAGGTAGTATGGACGACCTTCGTCGCGGATCTCGAAACCCCGGTCTCGGTCATGCTCAAGCTGGGCGCCGGGCGGGCCGACAGCATCCTGTTTGAATCCGTCGAGGGCGGCGCGGTGCGCGGGCGCTATTCGATCATCGGCATCAAGCCCGATCTGATCTGGCGCTGTCACGGCGATCATGCCGAGGTCAACCGCCAGGCCCTGGCCGACCGCGACCGATTCGAGCCCTGCCCGGGCGGCGCGCTCGACGCCTTGCGCGCCGTGGTTGCCGAATCGCGCATCGATCTGCCGGAAGATCTGCCGCCCATGGCCGCCGGGCTGGTCGGCTACATGTCTTATGACACCGTGCGGTTGATGGAAAAGCTGCCCGACGACAATCCCGATGTCCTGGGCCTGCCCGACGGCATGTTCCTGCGCCCGACCATCATGGCGATCTTCGATAATGTGGACGATACGGTCACCCTGGTGACGCCGGTGTGGCCGTCAAGCGACCTGTCGGCCGACACCGCCTATGACCATGCGGTCAAGCGCCTTGGCGATACCGTCGCCGAGTTGGAGCGCAGCATTCCGTATGAACAGGCCCGGAGGAGCGCCTCCTCCGCCTTGCCCGAGGCGGTGTCGAACACCAGCCGGGAGCAGTATCACGCCATGGTGGAGCGCGCGAAGGAGTACATCTTCGCCGGCGACATCTTTCAGGTGGTGCCGTCCCAGCGCTTTGCCGTGCCCTTCGATCTGCCGTCTTTCGCCTTGTACCGCGCCCTGCGCCGGCTCAATCCCTCGCCTTTCCTGTTCCATCTCGATTTCGGCGGTTTCTCGGTGGTCGGCTCGAGCCCGGAAATCCTGGTGCGTCTGCGCGGTGATACGGTCACCGTACGGCCGATCGCCGGCACCCGGCCCCGGGGCGCCACGGCGGCCGAGGATCAGGCGCTGGCCGACGATCTGCTCAACGACCCCAAGGAACTCGCCGAGCATCTCATGCTGCTCGATCTCGGGCGCAACGATGTCGGGCGGGTCTGCAAGGTCGGCACGGTGCGCGTCACCGAGCGCAATATCATCGAGCGCTACAGCCATGTCATGCATATCGTCTCCAATGTGGAAGGCGAGATCGACCCGAAATACGACGCCATCGACGCCCTGATCAGCGGCTTTCCCGCCGGCACCGTATCGGGCGCGCCCAAGGTGCGGGCCATGGAGATCATCGATGAGCTGGAATGCGAGCGGCGCGGTATTTATGCCGGCGCGATCGGTTATTTTTCGGCGAACGGCGCCATGGATACCTGCATTGCCCTGCGCACGGCGGTGGTCAAGGACGGCGTGATGTATGTCCAGGCCGGCGGCGGCGTGGTCGCCGACAGCGACCCGGAAGCCGAATACCAGGAAAGCCGCAACAAGGCCCAGGCCCTGATCCGCGCCGCCCAGGAAGCCGTGCGTTTCGCTGCGGGCGACGAAAATTAGGTCATAGTTCCACAATGCATATCTACCGCTACCGGTCGCATCGCCATACCCTAAAGCCGTCCAGATTTCCTCGTGGTGACTGAACCGCCGATCGGCGGCCGGTTAGGGCGCCTCGTGAAGATGCTCGGGAATCGGCATCTGCTCACTCGCTTGATCCCAGGCATGAGCGGCAATGCGCCATTCGCTCTCGTCCTTGACCAATAGGTAGCCGTGCACGTCATGGTTCTCTTCCGTCCCGTTCTCGATCAACTCGGATGCGGCCAAGACGACCGCCACAGTGCCGAAGACGAGGATCTGCATTCCGAGTGTGCGCTCTTCGAAGGAGCGCAACGAACCTCGAGCCACGCTATTCATGCGCTCAATGAACTCATCCAGCGTCTTCGCCCGCGCCGGCCGCGCCGCCGGAAAGAGTAACGCACCGGGCAGGAAGTCGGCTGCGAACCTGGGCCAATCCGCTTGGGTCGTCGGCGTCCACTTCAGGCCCTGGAAGTGCGCACCGATCAGTGCCCGAATTGCCGCCTCATCGCCGGTGTCTTGACGAATTTCCATATCGATTCCTCACGGCAGGGACGCGATGATCTCTCCGTATTCCGTCTCGGTGAACGCCTTCAAGGTGGTTGAGCGGACGTTCCCTTGCGCGCCCAACGTCATAACGAACTTGGCGATCACTTCATCGCTGGGGGCCTCCAGAATCGCGACGAAATCGTAGGTACCCATCGTCAGGTACAGCGCCTTCATGTCACCGCCCATGCCTTGAATGAGCTTGCGCGCGGCCTCGGCCCGTTTCGGCGACTCCTTGATGTTGCGGATGCCCTGGTCGGTGTAGTTGAAAAGCCCGATGTACGTACCCATGGTGTCCTCCGTTTTGGAATTTCGCTAAGGCCCTATGGCCTTGCGTCGAGGTTGCCTCACCCGGTCAAATTGCATGACCATGATACGAGATCGTCAGTTTAGCGCGTTTGGCGAGCGCAAGGAAAATAACCTTGCCTCGATCCCATTCGGCGATGGAATACCCCGCCGAATGATCCTCTGGCGAGCCGATGGCGCAACGTCGCCTTGGTTTACGCCGGGCCGCCGTAGTCGAAGCCGGCGTCCTCTACGGCCTGGGCGACTTGCGATGCCTCCCCGCCTTCGACGCTGACCCGGCCCGCCGTCAGATCGACCGCGACCTTGGCGCCGGGGATGGCCGTCTCGATGGCCTTGGTGACAGAGCGCGAGCATCCCTCGCAGGTCATGCCGCTCACGATATAATTTTCAGTCATGTCATTCCTTTCAGGGTTCTTGGAGTCCGTCATTCCTCGATCCTCTCGACGACGTCCACGTTCGGGTCGCGGCCGATGACGGCGCTGATCGGCGCCAAGACGACGCCGCGCTCCAGGGCCTTGGGCAGCCATGCCTCAAGGACATCGAGGGTCACCGGGCGCGGATGGGCGATGCCGACGGCGAAACCGCGCGTCCGCGCCAGGGCTTCGAGTTCGGCAAGCCGGGCGGCGATCTCGCCCGCGTCGTTATCGTTGTCGATGAAGATATCGCGGCGCAGGGTGGGGATGTCCAGGCCGCGGGCGAGGCTCTCGCCGACCGTATCGGCGACGGTTCGGGAATCGACAAACAGCAGCCCACGCTCCTTGATCCGCCTAAGCAGCAGCTTCATGGCCGCCCCGTCCCGCGTGAAACGGCTTCCCATGTGATTGTTGACCCCGACATAGCCGGGGAAGCTGTCGAGCATGGCGACGACGCGGCGCTCCAACTCGCCCGCATCGAGGCCAAGCAGCAGCGGATCGGGTCCCGGGTCTTCGCCGCCGTCGGCCGGCTCCATGGGCATATGCAGCATCAGTTCGTGACCGGCGGCGCGGGCCGCTTTTGCCTGGGCGGCGACGTCGGGCGCGTGGGGAAAGAAGGCCATGGTCAGGGGACCGGGCAGCGCCATGGCGCGCAGGGTCCAGGCCCGCGCCTCGCCCATGTCGTCGATCAACAGGACGATCACCGGCGTCCCCGCCGCCACTTCGGTCATGGCCTGGGAATAGCGTTGCCAGGCCGGCAGCGCTTCCGGGGACGCCCAGGGGATCAGGTCCAGGGGCGCCGCCACTTCCGCGCTCTGAGCCCGTGCTTCGTAGCTAAGCAACAGCAACGCCGTCAAGAACCCAACGGTGAGACGCAAGGATTTCATCCGTATCCGGCAAGATCGTCGAGGATCGGGCAGTCGGGCCGGTCGTCGCCGTGGCATTTGTCGATGAGGTGACCGAGGGTCGAGCGGATCGTCTCAAGCTCGGCGATCTTGGCGTCAATGGATTGCACATGGCGGGTCGCCAGGGCCTTGACGTCGGCGCTGGCCCGCTCCTTGTCGTGGTAGAGCTCGAGCAGGCCGTTGACGTCCGCCACGCTGAAGCCGAGACCGCGCGCCCGGTGGATAAAATTCAGGAAGGCCACATCGTTGTTGCCATAGCTGCGATAGCCGTTGTTTGTACGCGGCGCCGCCGCGATCAGACCGATCGATTCATAATAGCGGATGGTCTTGGGAGTGACCCCCGAGAGCGCCGCTACTTCGCCGATGTTCATGATGAGACTCCTTCTTTCGGTCGCCAGCCTTTAAGCAACAGCGAATTGGTGACCACGCTGACGCTGGAGAATGCCATGGCCGCGCCGGCGAAGACCGGACTGAGCACACCGCCGGCGGCTAAGGGGATGCCGATCAGGTTATAGATGAAGGCCCAGAACAGGTTTTGCAATATCTTGCGGTAGGTCGCGCGCGATATATCGATAGCCTCGGCGACCAGGGTCGGATCGCCCCGCATCAGGGTGATGCCGGCGGAATGCATGGCGACATCGGTGCCGCCGCCCATGGCGATGCCGATATCGGCGGCGGCCAGGGCGGGAGCGTCGTTGACCCCGTCGCCGACCATGCCGACGACGCCGTGGATTTCGCGCAGGCGGACAATCTCGGCGGCCTTGTCCTCGGGCAGCACCTCGGCGACCAGACTATCGACGCCGACGGCCTTGGCGACGATTTCGGCGCTGCGCCGGTTATCGCCGGTCAGCATGACGGTCACGATGCCGAGGCGCTTGAGCCGTGCGACGGCCTCGGCGGCGCTCGGCTTGATCTGGTCGCGCACGGCGATGAGTCCGAGCAGCTTCGCCCCAAGCGGCTTCCCATCGTCGGCGAGCCACATCACCGTGTCGCCTTCGCCCTCGAGAGCGGCGGCGCGTTCCTCGCCGGCGGCCGTATCGACCCCGGCCTCGGCCATCAGCCGCCGGTTGCCGAGCCACAGGCGGCGCGCCTCGACGGTGGCGCTAACGCCGCGTCCGGTCAGGCTCTTGAAGTCGCTCGATTGCGCCGGGTCGATGCCCTGATCGGCGGCGCGGGCGAGGACGCCGCGGGCGAGCGGATGTTCGGAGCCTGCCTGGACCGCCGCCGCCAGGGCGAGGGTTTCGGTCTCGGATGCGGCCAGGCCGACCACGCGGCTGACGCTGGGGCGGCCTTCGGTCAGGGTGCCGGTCTTATCGAACACCACCAGTTTAAGTTTATGGGCGCGCTCCAGCGCTTCGGCGTCCTTGATCAGGATACCGGCGCGGGCGGCGGCGCCGGTGCCCACCATGATCGCCGTCGGCGTCGCCAGGCCGAGGGCGCAGGGGCAGGAAATCACCAGCACCGAAACCGCGATGACCAGGGCCATGGCCGGCTCCAGACCGCTCATCCACCAGCCGCTGAAGGACGACACGGCGATGACCACGACGATGGGCACGAACACCGCCGCCACCTTATCGACCAGGCGCTGGACGGGGGCCTTGCTGGCCTGGGCGGATTCGACCAGGCGGATGATCTGGGCGAGCATGGATTCGGCGCCCACCCCGGTAGCCTTCACATGAAGCAGTCCAGCGCCGTTGATCGCGCCGCCGATGACCGTATCGCCGAGCTGTTTAGGCACCGGCATGCTTTCACCGGTGATCAACGCCTCATCGACCTCGCTGTCGCCCTCGACAATCTCGCCGTCGGCAGGGATGCGTTCTCCCGGCCGGATGACGATGATGTCGCCGGCGGCCAGGGCATCGATCGGGATTTCGACTTCCGCGCCGTCGCGCAGCACATGGGCGCTGGTCGGGCGCAGCTCCGAGAGCGCCCGTATGGCGGCCGTCGTCGAACGTTTGGCGCGATGCTCGAACCAACGCCCCAGCATGACCAGGGTGATGATGACCGCCGCCGCCACGAAATAGAGATGGCCGTCGCCGTATTGCGGCCAGATCATCAGGGCGACGCTGAGGCCGTAGGCCGCCGAGGTGCCGAGTGCAACGAGCAGATCCATATTGCCCGCGCCGGCGCGTAAGGCGCGCCAGGCCGGGCCGTAGAAGCGCGCGCCGACGCCGAACTGCACCGGTGTCGCCAGGGCGAGCTGGAGCCAGGCGGGAAGCCGGAAATCGAGGCCCGTAAGGCCGGCGACCAACTGGGCGATCAGCGGCAGGGTGAGCAGGCCGGCCAGGATCACCGCGTTGCGCTCGCGCAGCAGGCGCCGTTGCGCCTCGGCTTCTTCGTCTTCGGCGCTTTTCCGCACCGTAAGCGGCGTGGCGCCAAACCCAGCGCGTTCGACCGTCGCCACCAGGGCCGCCATGTCCAACACACCCGCCGGCGCCGTGACTTGGGCCTGCTCGGTGGCCAGATTGACGCTGGCCCCGGCAACCCCGGGGATTTTGCCAAGGGCGCGCTCGACCCGCCCGACACAGGAGGCACAGGTCATGCCCTCGATGGACAGAGCCAGGGTCTCCGATGGAACGGTGAAGCCGGTGCGCTCAATCGCCTCGGCGACAGCGAGCGGAGCGATGCGCTCTCCGTCATAGCGCACCTCGGCGCGCTCGGTGGCCAGATTGACCGAGACTTGCAGAACGCCTTCCGTCTTGTTCAGAACGCGCTCGATCCGACCGACGCATGTGGCGCAGGTCATGCCTTCGACCGGCAGGGTGATGGTTAGGGCCTCGGGGTCTTGCGTAAGGGAAACCGCTGCATTCATTCCATAGGCTCCTAGATTTTGACTGAACGCAGCCGAAGCGCGTTGAGGATGACCGAGGCGGAGGACAGGCTCATGGCCGCCGCCGCGAAGATCGGCGAGATCAGAATGCCGAAGAACGGAAACAGTATACCCGCCGCCACCGGAACGCCGGCGGCATTGTAGACCAGCGCGAAGAACAGGTTCTGCTTGATGTTGCGCATGGTCGCCCGCGACAGGCGGCGGGCCCGGACGATGCCGCCCAGATCGCCACTGACCAGGGTGAACCCGGCGCTCTCGATGGCCACGTCGGCGCCG
>ERZ813253.47-NODE-47-length-49417-cov-17.297890_pt1 | contig 49417 bp, 45 predicted proteins | sample MGYA00520893_ERZ813253 | MGnify/ENA primary metagenome ERZ813253 (study PRJEB31669, sample SAMD00080414) | marine metagenome | biome: oceanic hadal pelagic zone biome; feature: marine hadalpelagic zone; material: sea water | place: Pacific Ocean:Izu-Bonin Trench...
GTTCCTATGGTGCATCCAAAAGACAGCATTCCAATTAAAGGTTTGGAGATTGAACGGTAGATGGCTCGTAAATCCCAAAATTTAAACAGCAATTTTAAACTGCGCCCTTTTCAGGATGATGATTATGAAGGGTTGGCAGTATTAAGAAACTTGCTTTATCCTCAGCATCCAATATCTGTTGAGTCTATGCGTCACAATGATAAAGCCCGGGAAGAGAAAATCCTTCACCAACAATGGGTGTGGGCACACAAGCATTTAATTCTTTGTACAGCCTTATTTACTCAATGGGAAGAGATCTATCACCCTCAAAAATTTGTCATAAAAATCTATGTACACCCTAATTATCAAGGGTCAGGATACGGTACAATTTGTTATGATCATTTAATGAATGAGTTAAAACAATTTGATCCTATAAAAATCACAACCCAGGTACATGAGCCCCACCAACAATCCGTTCGCTTTTTTGAACAGAGAGGTTTCAATAATTCTATCACTGAAAGAGAATCCAGCCTGGATTTAACTACTTATAATCCTGCAGAATATGAAGCTGAAATAAATAGAGCTTTGCAACAGGGCTTCCGTATTATTACACTTTCTGAATTAAGAAAAGAAGATGAAAAAGCAGATTATAAAGTTTGGGAACTGGAGCGGGAAGTGTGTCCCGATATGCCCTGGACAGACCCAATAACTGTTCCGGATTATGATACCTATAGCAAACAGGTTCTTCGCCACCCAAAATTTAATCCCAATTCATGGTTCTTCGTAATGGATGGCGATCGAATAACAGGTTTGAATAATCTCTGGAAAAGTGAACTACAAGATGGAATTATTACTGGCCTTACGGGTGTACGCCGTAAATATCGCCGTATGGGTGTTGCCACCGCTTTAAAACATACCAGCCTCACGTGGTCAAAAAATCAAGGCTATAAATGGATACGCACAGATAATGCCGCTACCAATGAAGGAATGCTCAGTATTAATATTAAAGTGGGTTTTAAGTTTATGCCGGCTTGGCTGGTATTTGATAAGATCATTAAAGAAGAAGAATGAGTCTGCCTCACTTTAAGTTTATAGGAACAACCTATGAACAGGGTCTGGCTCATGGTGAGGCACTACAGGAATCCATTGCAAAAAATATAGATATCTATCTCAATCGCTTTGAAAATGAAGCAGGAATCAGTAAAAATGATCTGCTTGAGAATACGAGTTTATACCTGAGTGTGTTGCAGGAGCAAGGTCCTGAATATGTAAATGGGATGAATGGTATTGCTGAAAGTTCAAACAAAGAGCTGCTTGAAATTGCCATGCTTAACCTGCGCTATGAACTTTTATATCATGCCCTGGGAAAAAAATTACAATCCGATGCCGTTGATGGGTGTACTTCCTTTGCCGTACTCCCCGAAGCCGCAGATAACAAGCATCTGCTCATGGGACAGAATTGGGACTGGATTCCGGATGTGGAATGTGTGCTTACCACCAGCATTGATACGGACGGTCTTCAGCGCATGGCTTTTACAGAGGCCGGGATTTTCGGCGGAAAACCGGGCATGAATTCCGAAGGTATTGGGCTGGCAGTAAACGGTATGTATTCCACTGCCGATGATTGGGCACGCTTTGAGAGGCCCTTTCACCTGCGCTGCTATGAAGTGCTGCGTTCAAAAAATATGGAAGAAGCGTTACATGCATTGGCAGGAACTCCCCGCTCATGTACTGCAAATTTCATTTTGGGGCACGGACCTTCACGGGCAGTAGATGTTGAATTGGCACCGGACAGTCTGCGTCTGATTGACCCGGTGAATGGAGTATTGGTCCATGCCAATCATCTGGTGGAGCCCAAAGAGGCCGGTGTATCAGAACCGTTAAATCCGCGCAGGCATTTGTCGGAATTCCGCCATAAACGTATGGAAGAATTGTTAAATGAGCAAAAACCCCTAAATGTGAAAATTGTGCAGGAAATTCTAAAAGATCATGAACACCAGCCCCAATCTCTCTGCCGCCATCGGGATGATGCCCTGCCGGAATCTCAGCATACTATTACCAAAACGGCTATGATAATGGATTTGGAAGAACGAAAAATGTGGGTCACAGGTGGCCAACCCTGCAAGGCTGAGTTTGAAGAATATTCGTTAAATTAGTTTTTGTCAGGTATTAAGTTAGAGTTCTTAGATAAAAAATGCCGTGTGATCAGTGTGTCCAGCGGCTTAACATCAGCGCCATAAAGCTCTATTATGGATCCATTCTCATCTAACAGGTATTTGTTGAAATTCCAGGAAGGGGAATCATCATTCCATCCATTTAATTTGCTGTCTGACAGCCAATCATAAATGGGATGCTGTTTTCGGCCTTTAACATGAATTTTTGAAAACATTGGAAAAGTCACACCATAATTAGTTTTACAGAATTTTTTAATTTCAGCATTGCTTCCCGGTTCCTGCCACATAAAATCATTGGAGGGGAATCCCAAAACAACCAGACTATCTCCATAGGTATCATATAACTTTTGCAGCCCCTCATATTGAGGTGTATATCCACAGCGTGAAGCCACATTCACTACCAAGACTTTTTTGCCTTTGTAAGCATTCATGCTGATAACCTCACCATTAATATCCTCAGCACTTAAAGCATAGAATGATTTAGAATTGTCTGATATTTCCTCAGCAGAACTTAGATTGAATACGATGAAAATGCCAATACCTAATATTAATAAAATAAGTTTGTTCAAATATTTTGTCTTCATTGAGGGTTAAATTAAATTGTATTTCAGTTATGAAATGTAAAAGTAAATTATCAAACAAATTTAATGAAATTAAATCCACTTTTATCTGAGGATAATAAGAATGAAGAAAACTGAAGGTAACCCCTGGCTGATTAAGCTGCCCCGTTTAATTTTGGGGATTTTTGTTGTATTAAATATTATTGCCATGCTGAGTTATCCCGGCGGAACATTCCTTGATGATGCCACCACTGGTTACTCCTTTACACGTAATTTCCTCAGTGATTTAGGTCGAACACTTAGTTATGATGGTGAAGTTAATTTTCTTTCTTCTCAACTTTTTAACATGACACTCATTCTGTCTGGTGTGGTTTTTGCCATTTTCTACCTCCATCTGCGCAAGATTTTCACTGCCGATAATCAGCGAACCTTGGCTCTTATTGGCAGCTTCTTTGGAGTGCTGGGTGGATTGTCATTGGCGGGGGTGGGACTTACACCGGCTGATCTCTATCTGGACCTGCATATGATCTGCGCAACCTGGCTGTTCCGTTTCTTTTTTGTGGCATCCCTATGTTATTCAATGGTGATTTTCCTCCACTCTCAATTTGAAAATAAATACGCAATGGGATATCTACTATTCACCTTGTCTATTCTATTTTACATTCTAATATCTGAATTGGGTCCAAGTCCGAAAGAGGTTCCCTGGGCACTCACCCTGCAGGTAGTCTCACAAAAAATGATTCTCCTGATTCTCATGAGCGCCATTTACATCCAAACAATTGGACTGAAAAAACTTCAGGGCTGATGTCCGCTTTCAAAATTCTGGATGGCGCCATGGGTTCAGAGCTCATTCGCAGAGGAATGGAATTGCCAGAACATATCTGGTCTGCTGCTGCCAATCTAATCAATCCCGAGTTGGTGCTGGAAATCCATAGAGAGTATGTGGATGCTGGAGCTGACTATATTACGGCTAATACCTTTAGAACGACGCCGAGGGCGTATGAAAACATAAGGGTAGGGGATAAGAATGAAGAAGGCGGGGAAAAGGAGGCTGGAGAACGAAGACTGCCTGCCCGCCGAACGGGCCGGGAAACAAAAGCCATTGCCAGGGAATCATTAAATCAGGCGGTGGATCTTGCAAGGGAAGCTGTCGGCAATTCTGCAAAAGTTTTGGGTTCTATTGCTCCTTTGGAAGATTGTTATTCTCCAGAACTGTTTCCCGGAAAAGATGCAGCCATCACTGAATTTCGTGAATTAGGTGGTTGGCTGTCTAATGCCGGTGTAGATATTCTTCTCCTGGAAACCATGAATAGTCTGGCCGAAACCGAAGTGGGATTAATCGCCTTGCAAGATTTTGAATTGCCTCTGTGGGTGAGTTTTGTGTTGAAAGATGATGAGCATCTGCTATCTGGAGAATTAATATTAGATATTATCAAATTGCTGCAAGATTATTCTGTGGAAATGGTACTCCTTAATTGTAATCCCTTGCAACTAACGGAAAATGCAATGATTCATCTGGCGAATATTTGGAGCGGAAAATGGGGCCTCTATCCCAACCTGGGGATTGGTGAACCTTCTCCTAATGGTGAGATTGTTGAGCATGAGACCATGGATAAATTTATTACCCTCATGGAAAAAGCAATTGATATGGGAGCCTCTGTTGTGGGAGCCTGCTGTGGGTCATCCCCGCAGCATATAAAGAGTCTTTGTTCATTGAGCACCCCTCCCGAGCGCTGTTGAGGGGTATCGAAATGAATATAATGGTCTTTCTCCTGTCTCCTTGCTCCTGTCTCTTTTTTGCATGATCAAACACACCTTCAAGATTACATTGGGCATCATCCTGATCATTATCGGGCTTATCGGAGGACTCATCCCAATCTTCCAGGGTTGGATGTTTGGTATCCCCGGTCTCATTATTTTAGCAAATTACTTCACCCCTGCTAAGAAATTATTGGATTGGGCAAAGAAAAAAACTGGGATTAAACATTGAGTCTTCCATCTTGGTATTGCCAAATATGTTATTATGACTAAAAAACCTGTTTTGGTATATGATGGCGACTGCCCCTTTTGTGTTTTCTGGATTCAGCGCTGGCGTAAACTTTCTAAAGGCAGAGTAGATTACCTTCCATTTCAGAAAATTAAACTTGAAGAATCAGAAGTAACTTTACAGCAATTTCAATCATCTATCTGGTTTTTTTCAGTGAGGAGTAATTATTATCCTGCTGCTCGGGCGCTGCTGCTGACAATTGAACACTACCAGCTTGGAAAATTATTTCTGTGGCTGATGAATAATATCCCGGGGATGAACAAATTATTTGACTGGATTTATTATTTTATTGCTCATCATCGTAGTTTTTTCTGGTGGCTCACTAAATTTGTGTTCAGGGTGGATTAAAAAGAAAATCGCGACATTTGAAATTAATGCAGTTTGCTGGCATTTGTATGAAATGAAACCCTTGGAATGGTTTCCAATTGGGGAAGATGAAAAAGGATACCAGGCTGCCTATAAAATCACCGGTGGATTCTTTTTATGGATTACCAATTTTAAAAATTCAGATTTTATTAAAATACTCGACAGTGCCATGAAAAATGGCGAGTATGAACCAGACATTTTTTATCAAAATACCGACAAAGATTTAGATCCTCTCTGGGAAGAATATCATCAATATCGGACGGCAAAATCATAATTAATTCCCAAACCATCAGACGGCTCCAAGTAAAACAAATATAACCTTGAGCGTTTAATTAAAATATTTCCCCTTATTAAAGGGGATAAGGAGGTTATCCATGGCTTGATTATCACTATTAGGAGAATCACCAAAATTTCCCCAACTAACAACTAACAACTAACAATTAATCATTATTAAATTGACCACCCCTTGTGCGGGGAAAATCCAAATATAATTTAATTATTTAAGGCGTAAATATTTAATGAAGTGTAAGTTGACAACCAATTACTTGCGGGTGCTTTTGCTGCGGCAGGCTGGCGCATTACATATTTACATCATTAAATAGCAATTTGAACAATAATAATGGCTGATTTCATACATTTACATAATCATTCCGATTTCTCATTGCAGGATGGTGCTCAGACTGTGCAGATGCTCTGCGACCGGGTTGGCGATCTGGGAATGGACAGCATTGCCCTCACTGAACACGGTAATTTATTTTCCATGATTCCCTTTTATAAGGCCGCCCGGAAAAAAGGCATCAAACCAATATTGGGCTGTGAAATTTATGTCTCCGTTGGCAAGCACACCGATAAAAAGCAAATTGTTACATCTTCCGGCAAAAAATGGGGTTATAATCACCTGGTTCTTTTGGTACAGAATGAAATTGGCTATAAAAACATCATGAAGCTGGTTTCCATTGGATATTTAGAGGGATTTTATTACCGTCCGCGAGTTGATAAAGACCTTCTGCGCAAATATAATGAGGGACTTATTTGTACATCCGGCTGTCTGGCAGGCGAGATTAATCAATTCGCTGCTCAGGATGATTACGAAAATGCCAAAAAGGCTGCCCTCGAATATGCAGAAATATTCCCTGGCCGGTTTTATTTAGAGATTCAAAACCACCAAATTGCCGAGGAATATGCTTCGCATTCTATTTTACAACGCTTATCGGAAGATTTGAATATTCCCCTGGTGGCTACCAACGACTGCCACTACGCTCTGATGGAGCACTGGGAAGCCCATGATGTATTATTTTGCCTGGGCACAGATAAAAATCGAAATGACCCCAATCGGTTGAGATATGAACCTCGGCAATTTTATATAAAATCCACCGATGAGATGTTTGCTCTCTTTAAAGATGTGCCTCAGGCGCTGGAAAATACCATAAGGATAGCCGAGAGTTGTGATCTGGAAATACCCATGGGTGAATACCATCTGCCTACCTTTCCCATTCCAGGAGAAAATGGACCTGGGGATGGCGATGCCTTTCTACGAACCCTCTGTGAAGCGGGACTGAAAAAGCGGTACGGAACAATTTCTATTGAAATACAACAGCGTTTGGATTTTGAATTAAGCGTGATCAAAAAAATGGGCTTTGCAGGATATTTTTTAATCACTCAGGATTTTGTAAAATATGCACGGGATAATCACATTCCCGTTGGTCCCGGCAGGGGCAGTGTAGCAGGATCAATTGTTGCCTACTGTACCGGTATTACCGATGTGGATCCTATAAAATATAATTTGTTGTTTGAACGATTTTTAAATCCAGAACGAATTAGTATGCCCGATATTGATATTGATTTCTGTATTGAGGGTCGAGAAAAGGTCATCAATTATATTAAAGACCGCTATGGCCATGATTCGGTGGCTCAGATAATTACTTTTGGTACCATGAAAGCAAAATCCGTACTGAGGGATGTGGGGCGTGTTTTAGGTATGAGCTATAGCGAGGTAGATCGTATTGCCAAAATGGTTCCCAATGAATTGAAAATGACGCTGGAAAAAGCGGAAAAAATGAACCCTGATCTAAAGAAAATCTCCTCCATTGATGAAACGCATAAAGAACTCATGGAATTTTCAAAGGTGCTGGAAGGATTGCATCGTCATGCCTCTACCCATGCGGCAGGCGTGGTAATTGCGCCGGGACCATTAACTGATTATGTCCCTTTATTTAAAAGTCCAAGTACAGGGGATATAACTACTCAAACAGAGATGACCGCTTTGGAAGATTTGGGTCTGTTGAAAATGGATTTTCTCGGTCTGAGAAACTTAACGGTTATCAATAAAGCCGTTCTCATGATTGACAAAAATCATGGTGAAAAAGTAGATATTGCCAAAATTGATTTGGAAGATGAAAAAGTGTTCACCTTATTCGCGAAAGCCCGGACAACAGGTATCTTTCAGTTTGAATCCGATGGAATGCGGGAATATCTCAAACAGTTAAAACCCACCTGTATTGGTGACCTCATAGCCATGAACGCCCTCTATCGCCCGGGACCAATGGCGAATATTCCCGAATTTATTGCCCGCAAAAATGGCTCATCAAAAATTGATTACATCCATCCCACTCTTGAGTCGGTATTAAAAGAGACCTATGGCATTATCGTTTATCAGGAACAGGTGATGCAGATCAGCCAAATAATTGGCGGGTTTACGCTGGCTCAGGGTGATATGCTCCGCCGGGCAATGGGTAAGAAAAAAACTGAAGTTATGGCTGCCTTTAAGGTGGACTTTGTGGATGGCGCTGTAAAAAAGAGTATTGATAAAAAACTGGCGGTTGAAATTTTTGATCTTCTGGAAAAATTTGCTCACTATGGCTTTAATAAAAGTCATTCTACGGCTTATGCACTGGTGGCATACCAAACGGCCTGGCTCAAAACTCATTATCCTGCTGAATTTATGGCTGCAAATTTGTCCTCAGAAATGGGCGATACAGATAGGGTAGTGAAACTGTTGGATTCTGCTAAAAAAATGGGAATTGAAATCCTCCCTCCGGATGTGAATACCTCTTTTGAAGATTTCAGGGCAATCAATGATACCTGTATTGCCTATGGTTTATCGGCAATTAAAAATCATGGCGCTAAAGCATCAACCGCCATTGCAGAATATCGCCTCGCTAACGGCGAATTTAAAACCATTTTTGACATTACAAAAATTGAATCCCATGTAATCAATCGAAAAGCGCTTGAAAGCCTGGTTCAGGCGGGAGCATGCGATAATTTAGAAGGCCACCGTGCCCAGCAATTTGAAATTATAGATGACGCTCTGCGCTGGGGTCAAAAAATGACCGAAGAAGCCGCTTCTTCGCAAGAAAGTCTCTTTGGCGGAGATACCGCTGTTGCAGCCATTAACACCCCGGCTCTTCCAGATGTAGAAGAGTGGACCACTGAAGAATGTCTCCGCCGTGAAAAAGAAATTATTGGTTTTTACCTGTCAGGGGATCCGCTGGAAAAATATCTGGATGATATTAATGAATTTTCCACTATCAACTTGGGCGATATTCCTGAAAAGAAACCGGAGAATATTCGTATTGGAGGTATTATCCGCAATGTTAACACCCGCTATGATAAGAAAAACCGCCCATGGGCAATTGTAGAGCTTAATGGCTCCACCGGAAAAGCAGATATCTTTGTTTTTAATGATGTCTATGAAAAAACCAAGGAGCTGCTAACTGATGATAACTTTATTTTTATCAAGGGGTCGCCATCTAACAGGGATGATGAAAGCGATACTCTCAAAATGATTGCCAGCGATGTGTTTCCTCTGGCACAGACCAGGGAAAAGCTCAGCCATAATATTAATGTGCTGTTAGATTCTGGGCAAAATGATGAAAGGCTCTTGAGTCAATTAAAAGATTTTTCTGACAAAAATAAGGGTCGCTGTGGACTCATTATTCACCTGAGATCTGAAAATAGCGCTATTCAACGAATCCGTGCTGCTAAAATTGGAGTAAATGCTTCAAAAGAATTTATTCAAAACCTCCGTGAATTATTTGGTCATAAACATGTTTGGATTAGTTAAATTTAATAGGCAAGAAAGCTAATTTCAAGTTTCAGATTTCAAAATAAAACCGTTTTATCATTAATTGCCCCGTCCTTTGGGGCGGGGGTTATATTTTGCCAAACCAATAGGGGTTTTAGTCCCTTTAATATCACTTGAAGGCCGTAATTCAACGAGTGACCTCTGCTTCAGTTGCGGTAGATGGTAAAACAATCAGCGAAATTGCTGCTGGTTTTCTCATTCTATTGGGTGTTGAAAAGGGTGATGGAGAGGATGACCTTCATTATTTGGTAAAGAAAACTGTGGGGTTGCGAATTTTTAAAGATGACAATAATAATATGAACCTATCCATTTTGGATGTAGGCGGTGAAGCCCTGGTTGTGAGCCAATTTACCCTTTGTGCTGATACAAGCAGGGGCCGGCGCCCCAGTTTTATTTATGCAGCATCCCCCAAAGAGGCAGACCAAATGTATCAACAATATTGTGAACAATTAATATCAAATGGCGTTCAGGTTCAGACTGGCAAGTTTGGTGCCATGATGGATGTGTCCCTGGTGAATGATGGCCCAGTTACAATTATTATAGAAAGTGGGAATACACACTAAAATGCGTCATTTTAGTAAATGCCGGATGTAGTGTAAATTTCTCAGACTTCAAAGGGGAGAATTATGAAAAAGAAAATACGAATTATAATGGCCAAGCCGGGACTTGATGGTCATGATAGGGGCATTAAAATTTTGGCTCGGGCCTACAGGGATGCTGGAATGGAGGTGATTTATTTAGGCTTACGACAGACTCCTGAAATGATTGTGAGTGCAGCCCTTCAAGAAGATGCCGATGTAGTTGCACTTTCCGTTTTAAGCGGCGCCCACATGACTATTTTTACCAAAGTTAAAAAACTGATGGAAGACGAAGGGCTTGATAATGTGCTTCTCACCGGAGGGGGTATTATTCCCAAAGAAGACATGAAAACACTTTCTGAAATAGGCGTAGGACAACTTTTTGGACCTGGCACAACCGTAGATTCTACCATTGAATATATTGAAAACTGGGTAAATGACAACCGCAAATAAAAAATTAGACAAGATGCGTGTTCAAGCCCAATTGGGTGGTGGTGAAAATCGTATTCAAAAACAGCACGATAAGGGGAAACTCACGGCCCGTGAACGGCTGGACATCCTATTGGATAAGGGTAGTTTTACTGAGTTGGACATGTTTGTTCAACACCGTTCAAATGATTTTGGTATGGAAAATAATCGCATTCTTACTGATGGGGTCGTAACCGGATACGGTACTATTGACGGCAGGCAGATGATGGTGTTTTCCCAGGACTTTACGGTTTTTGGCGGATCCCTTTCTGAAGCATTCGCAGAGAAAATTTGCAAGGTTATGGATATGGCCCTGAAAATTGGTGTACCCATTATTGGCTTGAATGATTCCGGGGGAGCGCGAATCCAGGAAGGCGTTGTCAGTTTGGGTGGATATGCTGATATTTTTCTAAAAAATACTTTGGCATCTGGAGTTGTACCACAGATATCTGCTATTCTCGGTCCCTGTGCTGGGGGCGCTGTGTATTCTCCAGCAATTACCGATTTTGTGTTCATGGCAAAAAATACCAGCCACATGTTTGTCACCGGTCCCAATGTAGTAAAAACTGTCACCCATGAAGAAGTAAGCATGGAGGAATTAGGTGGCGCTGACACCCACGCATCTAAATCTGGTGTGGCACATTTTGCCTGTGAAAATGAAGTTGAAGTTCTGCAAAATATTCGCAAACTTATATCCTACCTTCCTCTCAATAATTTAGATGATCCTCCTGAATCCGAACAACAGAGCTCATCCAATATAGCTCAGGAAGAGTTGAATGCCCTGGTGCCAGAAAATCCCAATAAACCCTACGATATGCACAGGGTTATCAACATAATTTCCGATAAAGACAGCTTTTTTGAAGTCCATGCAGATTTTGCTGAGAACATTATTGTGGGCTTTGCTCGAATGGGGGGTAAATCTGTTGGTATTGTAGCCAATCAGCCCGCTCATTTAGCAGGCGTACTGGATATTGATTCTTCAGTGAAGGCTGCACGTTTTGTGCGATTTTGTGATGCCTTCAATATACCCCTAATTACCTTTGAAGATGTGCCAGGATTTCTACCGGGTACCGAACAGGAATGGCGCGGTATTATTAAAAATGGAGCAAAACTCCTCTATGCCTTTGCTGAAGCTACTGTGCCAAAGCTAACCGTAATCACCCGAAAGGCATACGGCGGCGCCTATGACGTCATGTCATCCAAACATATTCGAGGCGACTTAAACTTTGCCTGGCCCGGCGCTGAAATTGCCGTTATGGGACCTAAGGGTGCTGTAGAAATTATATTCAAAAATCAAATTGCAGCTGCAAAAGATCCCCAGAAAGAAACTGAGCGGCTTATAAATGAATATCGAGAAAAATTTGCCAACCCATATGTGGCTGCCGGAAGAGGATATATTGATGATGTAATTAAACCACATGAAACTCGTTCTAAATTAATAACTGGCTTAAAATTGCTGGAAACAAAAGTTGATAGTAATCCAAAAAAGAAACATGGTAATATTCCACTCTGATTTTTCCCTATGATAAATATAAATGATAAAACAGCGCTGGAAGGCGTTTTTGCTGAGGATTTTGGTTCTCCCTATTACCCTATTTTAGCAAATCTGTATTTGCAGGAGGGGGATTTACGCCGTGCCAAAAAAGTCTGTGAAGTCGGGTTGCAATATGACTCCTCAAATGTAGATGGCAAATTTATACTTGCCAAAGTTGCTTTAGCAGAAAACAAATTGACTGTTGCTGAAAAATGGCTGAGGCGGGTTGTGGATGAAAATCCATCACATTTTAATGCTCTCCGTTTATTGATTGGTCTTGAAATTCAACTTGGGCGAAGTCCCAAAACAATACAGACCTATATAAGCCGTCTATTACAGTTTCTGCCATATGATAAAGAATGTACTCAATGGCTAAATGAAATTAATACTTTAGATTCTGCCGATTCACCTACAAATACAGTCCCTGTTTCAGAAAGCCCGCCTGATAACAATTTACCCAGCTCTGCTCCTATAAAATCTCCCGACCCGGTGATAGAAGAGCGGTATGAAATTGTTGAATCCATGGCAACTTTTACAATGGTGCAGGTACTCAAGTCTCAAAAATATTATCATCAGGCCCTTTCTGTTTTAGATGTGTTAAAATCAAATGGGCGGGATAGTGGTCGAATCTCAACGGAAAAAAACGATATTCAGCAACTCCTGAAAGATTCTATAAAATAATTTTCTCTTCAGCCTCCCTCTCCTGAAAAAAAATATCAATTCTATTAACACCATTTATAACGACGCTTCTCGTTATGATGATATTCATTGGTGGAAAAAAAATGATATTGATTTCTGGAATAATATTTTTGCTGAAATGTCAGGAAATACCATTTTAGAGCTTGCCTGTGGAACGGGCAGATTGGCAAATAGTCTGGTTCGTGAAGGTGCAGATTATACTGGCTTAGAATTATCCCAAGATTTTGCTGACTTAGCAAAGAAGAAATTAAATCAATACGGCAATGCTCCTACAATTGTAACGGGAGATATGCGGAACTTTCAGCTAAATAAAACTTTTGATTTAATTTTTATCGGTTTCAATTCCTTTTTACATCTTCTCACAGATGAAGATTCCGCCTCCTTTTTTACCTGTGTCAAGAAGCATATGCATGAGAATAGTCGCTTTCTCATTGATATATTTATTCCAAATCCCCTTTTCCTGTATCGTCCGGAAGGCATACAATTTCCGGTTCTTGAGTATAATGATTCACACTCCGACAAAATAGTAAAAGTTCAGGAGAGTAATATCTATAATGCAGATACTGAGGTTAACGAATTAACCTGGTATTTTTCTTTTGATGATCAAAAAGATTTTGCTATTGAGCAGTTTTCAATGCGCATGTATTTTCCTTCAAAAATGAATCAAATCCTCATTGAAAACGGATTTAGAATTTTACACCAATGGGGTGATTATTACCGCTCACCTCTGGGAGAGGGCAGTAAACTGCAAATTTATGATGTATGTATAGCCTGAATGCAAAATCAAATTACGACGATATTTTTTGATTTATTTGGTGTGCTGCTGGGTATTGATCAATCCGTTGTGGTTCAATATTTATCAAAATTGACCAATACTCCCTACTTTAAAACCCGTGAAATTACCATGGGTGAACCCTTTATGCGCCTTGAAAGGGGTGAAATTAAATTTAAAGAATATCTGGAAGCTATCCGTAATACGCTTCCAAACGGAAACCGTATAAACCCTGATAGTCTGAGGAATATGTGGATGAATTCCAAGATTGGGGAGATGCCTGCTGTTTCCTTATTGAATAAACTGCTAATTAACTATAATGTTTGGGTAATATCAAATACTACTGAATCACATATAAAAAGTCTGAAATCACAATTTAATTTTCTTGAAAAAGTAAATGGTATTGTCACATCCGAAAGAGCGGGAGTGCATAAACCACATACAAACATTTTTAAATTTGCTCTTGCTGAAGCTAATTGTGATGCGATAAATGGTCTATTTATTGATGATAGCTACAGCAATACAGAATCTGCTGAAACCCTTGGAATTATTTCACATCATTATACTGAATTTGATGGACTGGTGGATTTTTTACAGAAAAATCTGGAAATTTGATTGAATTCATATTTCTGCGTAACTTTTATACATCTTATCTTTTAATTAATAAGCATAACCCAAATAATACTAATGAAAATTGAAATTATTAAATTATCAGAAAGCAAAATCGCTGAGAAAAATATACTCCAATGGCCCATCTGGTCCTGTGAAGTCTCCGAATTCGACTGGGAATATTCTGATCAGGAAACCTGCTTGTTATTAGAGGGAGAAGTTGAAGTGAGCAGTGAATTTGAAACCGTCAGGTTTTCCGCTGGTGATTTTGTGGTTTTTCCCAAAGGACTGAAATGCCGCTGGAAAGTAATGCAGCCGGTGCGAAAACATTATTCATTTAATTAATCCCCGCAACTGATTTTAATGAACATTTATTTTTGTATTATTATTGGGGCTTTGCTCCTTGAATTTATTCTCTATAACCTTGCCCGTCATCTCGACCTTCAGAATATTTCTACCAGTTTACCAAATGAATTTAAGGCACACTATAGCGAAAGTGAATATGCCCGATCTCAAGAATATTTAATGGAAAATACCCGTTTTTCATATCTTACATCCAGCTTTGATTTGCTCCTGATTCTTATGGTAATTATTTTTGGTCTTTTTAATAATGTAGATGTCTGGATTCGCGGTTTTGGGTTTTCCCCCATTGTTACCGGACTCCTGTTTTTTGGAATTTTATTTCTTATTCAGGATATAATCAGTACTCCTTTTTCATTATACCGTACTTTTGTAATAGAAGAATATTATGGCTTTAATAAAACCACCCCTAAAACATACCTGTTAGACAAAATCAAAAGCTATATCCTCTTAATAATAATAGGTGGACTGATCTTGTTCCTTATTCTCTTCTTTTTTAATAGATTTGGAGATTTTGCCTGGTTGTATGCCTGGGTGGTTTTGTCTGCATTTCTTGTATTAATACAGCCGGTATTCACTTTGTTTATTGCACCCCTGTTCAACACCTTTACTCCTTTAGAAGATGGAGACCTAAAAGATAAAATTAACGCTTTTGCGCAAAAAGTAAATTTTCCTATCAGTAGAATTGATGTGATGGATGGTTCCCGCAGATCTTCAAAGTCCAATGCCTATTTTTCAGGATTAGGTAAAAATAAACGCATCGCTCTCTTTGATACGCTCATAGAAAAACACGGCGAAGATGAGCTTTTGTCCATAATTGCTCATGAAGTGGGGCATTATAAAAAGAAGCACCATATCAAGGGCATTATAATGGGTGTGATACAAACGGGGATCATGTTTTTTCTGCTATCCCTGTTTCTAAATAATGAAATTTTGTTTTCTGCTTTTAAAATGGAAAATCTTTCTGTTTATGCAAGCTTGCTCTTTTTCAGCATTTTGTATTCCCCTATTGAACTTATCATGTCTTTTGTTGGAAATGCAATTTCCCGTAAGCATGAGTTTGAAGCAGATGCCTTTGCCAAATCGTCCATCGGCACCGGTGAATATTTGATTGAAGGGTTAAAAAAGCTAACTGTTACCAATTTGGGGAATTTAACTCCCCATGCTTTAACGGTATGGCTCAGCTATTCCCATCCCCCAGTGCTAAGTCGAATTAAAGCGCTGAATAATTCTGAATAGTGATTCTCAGATATTTTCTTGTTGTTATATCTCTCTGTTTTTTGGGGATTCTATCTTCTCAGAACACATATCCCATAATACTCATTCATGGATTTCTTGGTTGGGGCCGAGATGAGATGGCCGGGTATTATTATTGGGGCGGGAAAACAGATTTAGAAACTGAACTAAAATCCGCGGGTTATGAAGTATATACTGTTTCTGTAGGACCTATTTCTCCAAATTGGGATCGTGCCATAGAAGCCTTCTATCAAATCAAAGGAGGGCAGGTTGACTATGGAAATGAAAAAGCGGAAAAATATGATATCATTCAAAGACCGGCTGGAAAAAACTATCCTGGGTTTTACCCCCAATGGGATGAAGAGCATCCTGTTCATTTAATTGGCCATAGTCAGGGCGGTTCAACTGCTAAAATGCTGGAGGTATTATTACAAAACTCAATTCCAGGTGAAGACTCCCCCCTGCTTTCAAATGTATCTACTGGCTGGATCAGCAGTGTAACCACTATTTCTACGCCGCATAATGGTACCACCCTTGTGCCGCTCATGCTGGATGTTTTTCCATTTGCATTAAATTTAGCGCCCTGGTTTGGCGGGATCGAAAATGAAAAAATTGACGATTTATATAGTTTTGATTTGGAGCATTGGAATTTGGAAAAACTACCAAATGAATCCATTAAAGAATATTACGCTCGAATTGCCCAGTCACCTGTGAGTAATGAAAAAAATCTCTGCACTTGGGATTTATCTATTGCGGGTGCTGTAGAATTTAATAACAGCTACCATGCTGATAAAAATGTCTATTATTTTTCTATCCCCACCTTTTCCACCGTAAAGAAAAAAAATAAGCCCACACATAAACCTGATAAAAAAATGTCATTTCACCTCTGGCCAACTGGAATGCTTATCGGCAACGATGAAAATGCTCCTAATAGCAGCTGGTATGAAAATGATGGGATTTGTAACACGGTTTCAATGACAAAAATTGGGACTGTTAATATGCCCCCATATTCGGGTACTGCTGAAAAAGGGTTGTGGGTGGTCATGCCGCGCCTCAATTTTGACCATCAAGCAATAATTGGCCATAATGTAAGCAAAGTTGAAAGAGATGGCCTGATTGTATTATACAATAATCACTGTCAATTATTATATTCGCTTAAATGAACTCTTTTAACAAGGCTGTCATTTTCGATATGGACGGCGTCATTCTTGATACAGAACCCCTTTATACCAAGGCTGAAATCCGTTTGTTTGGAGAATATGGAGTTATTATACCCGAAGAAGATTGGTCCTTATTTCGGGGGTGTGCTGAACAGGATTTTTTTGACCTTAGCATGAAGAGATATAAAATAACTGAAAATAAAAATATCTTTATGGAAAAAGGCCGAGCGTACGTTCGGGAAGAATTTAAGAAAAGCTTGGCTTTCATGCCTGGTTTTCATAAGCTGCATAACATGGTAAAGCAGCATTATAATATTGGCCTGGTAACCGCATCTCCCCGGCACAATTTAGACTGGCTGCGCACAATTATCGAATTAGATGATTTATTTGAACATATCATTTCAGGCGATGATACGGATAGGAAGAAACCCCACCCAGAACCCTATCTCACCATGATGAGCCAACTCGGTATTGAACCGGAAAATACCGTAATTATTGAAGATTCACTCAACGGCGTTCAATCCGGCCTGGCATCTGGCGCATTCGTCATTGCCAAAACAGGATCTGTTCCAGATTCACAACTATCCATTGCCCACCGTATTATTTCTCATTTGGATGAAATTACACACAATATGATTGAAGAATTATTGCAGGATAGAAAATAATGTTGTAATATACAATAATGAACATTCCAGAACTTCTCACGGATTTAACCATTCATTATAATGCTTTATTACGGCATTATGCTTCCCAATTATCCCTCACTGCTCCACAAGCTTTTCATCTCCTGGCTATTTTAACCGATGGTATTTCTATGTCAGTCCTGGCACATAAACTGGGTTTAGACAACAGCACTCTCACGCGCAATATCCAAAAATTAGAAAAATTGGAGCTGGTTCTTCGAAAACAAGACACTTTTGACAAAAGAGTTTTAAGGGTCCATCTTACGAAAAAAGGGCAGGCTATCGTTGAACAATTTGAAAACTTGCTTCTTGATTTGAATTATTCTATGCTAAAACATATTGATTTAGACGATCAGGAAAATATACCTGAAATGTTAGAAAAACTAGTATGGGCAATGGATTGTATACGGGAGAAATGAATTTGACAAAGAACAAATATTCTGATTTTGCTTCTCATCTACTTGCGTGGTATGATGGGCGTAGCTGCAATTTTCCCTGGAGAGATTGCAAGGACCCCTATAAAATTTATTTATCAGAGGTGATGTTACAGCAAACGCAGGTTAGTACCGTATTGCCTTACTATAAAAAATGGATACAAACATATCCAACAATACAGTCAGTGGCCAATGCCACACAGGAACAAATACTAAAACAATGGGAAGGGTTGGGGTATTATGGCCGTGCACGAAATTTTCATAAATCCTGTAAGATTATTGTCAATGACTTCGGCGGCATGATTCCCAATAGATCTGACGAATTTTCCAAATTACCTGGTGTGGGACCCTATATTTCAGCGGCTGTAATGTCCATGGCCTTTCAGCATCCCTTGCCTGCTGTGGATGCTAACGCCATTCGAGTTGGTGCGCGAATGGAAATGCTTGATTTACCCTATCCAAAAAATTTAAATATCATTTACGATTACTTTAAAAGTCATATTTCTTTAGAAAGACCCGGTGATTTTAACCAGGCAATAATGGATTTAGGGCGTGAAATTTGCACAGTAGATAGTCCAAAATGTAGGGTCTGTCCTTTATCTAAATTTTGCAAAGCCCTGGTTAATAAATCTGTTGATAAATACCCAATTAAAGTGAAATCATCAAAAAAGCCGCATTACAATGTAGCTGTGGGAGTAATTTGGAATAATGGGAAAATATTAATTTCTAAACGAAGAGAAAACGGACTGTTGGGCGGCTTGTGGGAATTCCCGGGTGGTAAAATTGAAAAGGGTGAAAGTGCCCAGGAATGCATTATTCGAGAAGTAAAGGAAGAGTTGGGGGTTCTGGTTCAACCAACTTCCTTTCTAAAGCAGATAAAACACGCCTATACCCATTTTTCCATTACCATGGATGCTTATCACTGTGACTACTTACAGGGTCCGCCAAAAGCTCTGGGTTGTGATAATTGGAAATGGATTGCTCCACAGGAAATTAACCTGCTTCCTTTTCCAAAAGCAAATCATAAGCTATTTGACAAAATTATAATTGAAGAGAGTGTATGCTAAAATACAAATTAATATCATTGGTATTATATGTAAGTGGACTGCTGGCATTTATTTTAATAGCATTTATTTTAATTTTATCCGGTTTCATTTTTCTTCCTCTATTTTATGGTACAGTAAAGGCTTGCTGTAGATTAATGCTGTCCTCATTGCTGCTATGGCCCAATATAAAAGGGAAATTCCCGCCAGATGGTACCTATATAATTATGATGAATCATTCCAGTTTTCTTGATGTATTTATTTTTCCTTTAATTCCTATAGGTGCCTGGACAGGAATATCGGCTGCGAAAAATTTTAAAATTCCCATTTTTTCCTCAATTATGAAGCGAATTCAGACTATTCCCATTGACAGGAAAAATCGCCTGTCTGCCTTTGAAAGTATCAAAAAAGCCGAAGATGTATTAAAGCAGGGCATTCATATTGGCATTCTTCCTGAAGGCACCAGAACATTAGATGGGAAAATGAAGGCATTTAAAAAAGGAGGGTTTCATATGGCAATTAATTCCAATACTGCCATTGTGCCTGTTGGGGTTTCCGGGGCTTACAATTTTAAACCAAAGGACAGGTGGTGGATGAAGCCGGGATCAATATCTATTAATATTGGTTCTCCCACCAATGTATCAGAATATTCAGATTTGGGAATTGATGGGCTTAAAAATGCAGTTGAAAAAACTATTAAAGAATTATCAGGAGAATCACATGAAGTTAAATGAAATGAATGTTGTAATTACAGGGGCTAATGGTACTGTTGCCTCAGAATTGATCTCTTTTTTTTCTAATAAAGCTGCTTTCGTTGTTGGTACCGTAAGACAGCTTTCGGAAAATGTGGAAAATGAAAATAACTCTGCTATTATCGAGATGGACCCCTTAGATCATTATTCTATTGGCAATGCTATTTCTTGGATATATGATGAAGTTGGAAATATCCACGCATGGCTGAATATTGTGGGTGGATTCACCATGGGCAATCATGTTGAAGAAGGTCATGATGACTGGAACTATATGTATAATACAAATTTTATGACTGCCTTGAATTGTTGTCAACAGATCTTGCCGAAAATGAAGCAAAATGGTTGGGGTAGAATTGTGAATATGGGCGCTCAGGCTGCTGTTAACGGGAGGCCTCTTACTGGACCATATTGTACCAGCAAATCTGCTGTTCACGTGCTAAGCAAAACCATCGCCTTGGAAAATGGAAACGGTATTACCTGTAATGCCATTTTACCTGGTATTATTGATACTCCCGCCAATAGAAAGCAAATGCCTGACGCAAACAATAGTAACTGGGTAAGCTTAAAACAAATAGCTGTGAGAATTGAAAGCCTATTATTATCTGATGAAAACGGCTCTTTAATTAATCTTTAGGACTTCCTCTTTTGAGCTTCTCATATACATAGGTGTTCACCATTATAGCAAGGGGAACGCTGATTACCAGCCCCGCCCCAAGGGGAATTATAGAAATTAGTACAATAATGGACATTACCGCTCCCAATAAAAATAATTCCATCACATAGCCTTTGGTTATTGCAGCGCTTTTCTTTACCGCATCAATAATGCCGCATTCTTCATCTACTAAAAAATAATCGTAAAATTGGAGTCTTAAAGAAATATATACAAATGGTATAAAAATGATCAGCACTGGGATTACCATTGACATACCTTCTAAAGATTCTATGGTTGGGAACGTGTCCAAATCTACTGAAATTGAAGATAGCAAAAGTACAATTCCCGGTATGGCAGAAACCAATAGAATCAATATAACCAATAGCGATGCCATTAAGTAGGGTATCAACAAATTAAAGCTGCCAAATAAATGGGAGAAATCTCCCTTGCGATTGTGAACTAAATTCAGGCAAATTCGCAACATGCCCAGATTTAAACCCATTTGAAATAAATATGCCGCTACTGTAAATAGAATAGATTGAAAGGTAAGGTCTTCAAGCAGCCTATTTTGAATCATGCCCAACAAAAAGTTAAGGCAAAAAATAAATATAATAGCCAAAACCATTAATCCAAAATTGGGTTTCAATATATTCCAGGAACTGGTAATTATTTCTCTTTTTGAAAAGTCCATTTAATTTCCTTTATTAGATGGAATAAAATTAAAATCATTAACATTAATGATTATACTAAATTCAACAAAATTATGGAAGAACCATAGAGATACGACTAGCCTGCTGCTCTATGGTATTATTTGTGGTAATTGACAGCATTCTGCATGACAGGCGTGTGAATTTGTTAGTAATTTAAAATCTGTGCATATATATAAAAATCTGAACTTATGAAAATACCCTTTATCAAATGCCACTCCAATGGAAATGACTTCATTCTTATTTTTACAGAAAACTTTCCAGAATCTGATAATAGAGAATCAATCATTAAGCGGCTCTGTTTGCGCCATACGGGCATCGGCGCTGATGGATTGTTTATTATTTCACCCTCTAAAAAAAATGATTTTCTACTTGATTATTATAATTCTGACGGATCATGGGAAACTTTCTGTGCCAATGGATCCCGATGTGTCTCATTGTTTATGTATCAATCCGGAAAAGTCGGGCGAAAAATGAAATTTGAAACAGGTTCAGGTGTGCATTGGTCAGAAATTAATAGTGATACTATGGTAGTGATGAGTATGAGAAAACCAGAATATAAATCTCAGACACTAAGTCCCGAAGGGTTTGCTGGATTTTTTGTGGATAGCGGCGCTCGTCATTTTGTATGTGAGTCGGACAATTTAGAACGTGAATTTGTTGTTAATCGAGGCAGACAAATTCGCCTTCATCAATTGTTTCAGCCCAAGGGAATTAATGTAAACTTTTATAAACTGGAAGATGACGGTATAGTAGATATTAGAACCTATGAAAAGGGCGTTGAACAACTGGTGCTTTCCTGTTCTTCGGGTTCAATTGCTGTAGTCTTTCATCTGGTCCAAAGTCTTGGATTGTCTTCTCCCATAACTACCACCTCTCCCGGTGGTAAACTCCAGTTTACCTTTGATAAAAAATGGGCAGATGCCCGTTGTGAAGGTCCTGCTGCAATTACGTTTTCTGGTGAATTTGATTACACCGCTCCCATCAATGCCTAATTTTGGTATACTATTCGATTTGGACGGTGTTATTTATCAAGGCAATGCTTTAATCGCCGGCGCCAAGGAATCTATCAGCCTCCTCCGTCAAAATAATATCCCCTTTCGTTTTATTACCAACACTACCCGAATGACAAAAAGGAATTTGGTGACAAAACTTAAATCAATGGGTCTAAGCTTAGAAATTAATGAAGTTTTTGCAGCTCCCCATGCTGCTGTGGAATATTGTAAAAGCAAGGGTTATAAAAAAATTGAGCTGGTAGTACCAGATAGGGGTATGGAACAGGATTTTGCAGATTTTGATTTACATACTGACAATCCACAGGCCATTGTAATGGGAGATATGGGCAATCAGTTCACCTTTGATCTGTTAAATTCTCTGTTCAAAAAAATACTAAATGGAGCTGAAATAGTTGCCTTGCATAAGAACAAATATTGGCATTCGGGCAAAGAATTAATCTTGGATTTAGGCGCATTTGTTTCCGCTCTGGAATTTGCCACAGAAAAAGAGTCCGTGGTTATTGGCAAACCCAGTCCACATTTATTTCAGCTGGCATCCAAGCCTTGGGGGTTACCTTTTAAATCCATTTTTATGGTAGGAGATGATATTAATAGCGATATTAACGGCGCTTATAATGTGGGCATGCAGTCCGTTTTGGTTAAGACTGGAAAATATAGGGAAGAAAGTCTAAAACGCTCTGAAATTAAACCCGATTATATTATTAATTCTGTGGCTGATTTACCGGAAATATTACCATTAAATTGAATCTGATAGGTGAATAAGCGCCATTTCGCTTGCTTGAAAAAGATCCGGTTCCTCAATATTTTTTAAACCCAGTAGCACCTCAGCCTTCTCACCTAATGAAATAGTTACAAAGGGTATAGATAATAACTTAAGCGTGTCTTGTAAAGTATAACCTGATTTTTGCCACGGTCCGGGGAAAAGGAGCAGTCCGCAAATTTTGTTGCGCTGCCTTTGCACAATAGTAACTGCCCTGGCTTCATCTTGTGTTTGAAATATTTTTAATTTTAACTCTAATTTTCCTGCAATCCGGCGCAAATTCCTGTTAAGTTTGTCCAGGGTAATATTAGGACTGGCTTCTATTGTTCTGTGTCCCAATAAATTCATATTAGGTCCATGAATAATAAGAATGTTTTTCTGAGTTTGTTTTTGTGTCATGATAATGATTTCTGTAGGTACATATTCACAATTTTTTCATGGCAGAGAAATGCAAGTTTTGGCAGCTCTTTCAAAGGAAACAAAATTGCTTCTTCTGCATCATCCCCTGCTTTAAGCGAGGACCAATCTTCAATTTGTACTTCCATTCCCATCAATAAAATATCTCCAAAAACTGAATTAAAATGACTGCATGTGCCCAGCAAATTACTCACTCTTCCCTGTAAGTTTGTTTCTTCTAACAGTTCTCTTTGTGCGCCCATTTCAGGGGTCTCCCCCCTTTCAATAAACCCCCCCGGCAAACCCCACATTCCTTTTCCAGGATCTACTGCTCTTTTCACTAACAGCAATTGATTTTCATGCGTACATATTAAAGTGGCTGTTGGTTTTGGGTTTTCATAATGGATGGTGCTGCAATGTGAACAAAAATATCGTTTATTGCCATCTTTTTCTCCAAACTGGTTTTTTTCGCCGCAATTTGAGCAAAATTCTAAATATCCCATATTTGAAATATAAGGCAGATTTCATCATTGTATAAAGATAGATAAAAATGCTAATTTTCACGCCCTATGAATAAACGAAAAACAATCCTTGCTGTCGGTTCTATTGCGATTGACACACTGGAAACACCCCATGGTAATCGAAAAGATCTCTTGGGTGGATCTGCAACATATTTCTCTATTTCTGCAAGTTTGATGGCTCCCGTAAAATTGGTGGGAGTTGTAGGCAATGATTTTCCCGAAGAAGGCTGGAAGTTATTTCACTCGCGGAATATAAATACTGATAATATACTGGTTGAAAATGGTTCGACCTTTCGCTGGGGGGGTAGATACTCCAATGATTATTCTACGCGAGATACCCTCTTTACAGAACTGGGTGTGTTTGAAAATTTCACTCCCTACATTCAAGAAGCCGACCGTTTATCTCCACTGGTCTTTTTAGGAAATATCCACCCGGATTTACAATCATCTGTAGCGAAACTAACTCCTTCCGCAGAATATATTGTAACCGATACCATGAATTTATGGATTGATCTTTTCCCTGAAAAATTAAAAGAAGTGTTGAAGCTTTCTACAATATTATTAATAAACCACGAGGAAGCCGAACAATTTACCGGACAGTCAGAGATTTCCGATGCAGCCAGCGAACTATTATCTGCTGGTCCAGAAATTGTCGTTATTAAAAAGGGTGCAGATGGTGCTTATCTGGCTCAGGGAGAAACTCGCCATTCGGTTCCTGTTTTCCCCATCAATCAAGTAATTGATCCAACTGGCGCTGGTGATTCTTTTGCCGGCGGTTTCATGGGCCATCTCTCTCAAACCAGTCAACCCGATTTTCTGGAGGCAGTTATAGTTGGCTCTGCCATGGCTTCATTTTGTATTGAAGGGTTTGGTGTTGAATCTCTCGTAAAGGCCACACAAAAATTGCTTGAACAGAGGGTAGAATCAATAAAAAATTCCATGGTTGAGAAGGTATAATTATTGATGTCTGACTCTCTCCCTACATCTTCAGAATTTGAAGTAGTGAAAAACCAATATGCTGACAGAGATTATAATGTAAAAATATCAATCCCTGAATTTACCTGTGTTTGCCCCAGGACGGGTCAGCCTGATTTTGCTACAATTGAAATTAATTACATCCCTGATAAATTAATTGTGGAGTTGAAATCTCTTAAATTATATATTCAGCAATTTCGAAATCTGGGAATGTTTCATGAAAATGTAACCAATAAGATTTTGGATGATTTTCGCATGGCCTGTAAACCGAGAAAAATAGATGTAATTGGCCGTTTTAATCCTCGGGGTGGAATAGGCACTATTGTTGAAGCACATTGGCAAGAATAAAGTGTTTATTAGATGCATAAAATGTTATTAAATTTCTAGGCTGTAATAGTTTAAAAAAGGACTGAACATGAAGGTCACAATAAAATATACCAATAGAAAGCGAAAAAATAAACACGGATTTAAAAAGCGGATGAGCACTAAGGCTGGTCGTGCGTTATTGGCCAGGCGGCGTAAAAAGGGTCGGAAGACAATATCTGCTTAATTGAAACATTCGCTTTCTTCATCAGGGTTTTCTAAAATAATGAAAGCCTCAAAGTCCCTGTATTTCAGGGATTTATCATTTAAATATAGCAAAAGCTCTAAGATTGAAATGGGGCTTATCGTATCTAAAAAATATGGAAATGCTGTGCAGCGCAATCTCTTTAAACGGCGTTGTAGATCCATATTTAAATCATATATGATTGATAATAATATTGGCTGCGCATTGGTTGTGCGCCCCAAAACCAAGGGTTTAACTTACACGACTATTAAAGAATCCTTTAATTCCCTTTATGTTACACTCTCTTATTAAACAACTTTTCATCCTCCTTATAAAAATTTATAAGAATGTGATTTCCGGATTTCTGCCTGATGCTTGTCGTTTTACACCCTCTTGTTCCAATTATTCAATTGAAGCCCTGGACAAACACGGAATAAAGGGTGGCGGATGGCTGGCAATAAAGCGTTTGGGCAAATGTCATCCTTTTTATAAAACAACAGGTTATGACCCCGTGCCATGAATAATACCCTGCGATATATTCTCGCCGGCGGTTTAATTTTCTTAATTATTATCCTGCAGCCCTTTTATCTGGAATGGTTAGGGTATGATGCGGGCCCCTCTTCAAATGAAAATACCGGGGGTGTGAATTCTGAAAATTTCTACCTTCCTGTGCAAGAAAAAAGTCCTAAGTCCTCTTTCGAGGCTAAGTCGAACAAGCTCTCGGCAAGTGCCTCTGATCAAGAATCATTTATTACCGTCGTTACGCCTCTGTATACAGCTACGCTCACCAATAAATCCGGCGGAAGTTTTGTAAATTATTTTTTAACAGGTGAAAATTCAGATAAGTTAAAATACCTGGGAGGTTATGATGATGATGGATTTTTTCAGCCCGATATTCCCGTATCATTAATTATTAACACTGAAGAGAATTGTATGCCTTGTCTGGCTGATTATGATGCTAATGATGATAGATACAATTTTTTAAACCAGCCCTTTACATTATTAAATTTTTCAAACCAGCAAGATACTATTTATCTTGATTATGGCTCTATTGAGCTGAAATATGCTCTAAAAGATGCTGATGGTAGAATTATTATTAATAAAACGGTTTCTTTTTATGCAGACAACTATATTAATGATCATTTTTATGACATTAACGATGATCTTTTGGAGTATTCCAATAATCTTGAGTTGCTATGGTATGGTGGGTTGCGTCCAACAGAAGAAAAAGAAGATGAAGATGTAACCTATGGATCTGGAATTATCAGCCAGGCTGGTGAAATTGAAGATCTGCAATCTACAGATCCTGATGAAATTTTAGCAAGAGAAATATATAAAGGACAAACGGACTGGGTCGCGATTCGAACAAAATATTTTATGTCGGCAATCATAGCGGAAAATTCGGGGAAATACGCCACCCTGTCTGGTCATAATGCTGAATTTGGACACCGAAAACATACTCCCATATATCATGCATCCATTGGCTATCCCTTGGATGTATCAATAATTTCCTCCAGTATTTATTTAGGTCCCCTTGATGTTGATTTTTTATCTCAAACGGGCGCTACTCTAGAAGCTTCCATGAATTGGGGTTTTGCTCCAATTCGCCCAATTAGTAAGGGTGTCTTGTGGGTTTTGAAATTTATGCACAATAAGTTGAACCTGAATTATGGTCTCGTGTTGTTGTTATTTGCACTTTTGGTTAGACTTATTACCGGCCCCCTTACAAAAAAGAGTTATGAATCCAGTCAAAACATGCAAAAAATTCAGCCTGCGATTAAAAAAATGCAGGCGAAATATAAAGGCGATCCTCAGCGCCTTAATAAAGAAACTATGGCTTTATATAAAAAACACAAAGTTAATCCCCTGGGGGGATGTCTTCCCATCATGCTTCAGATGCCATTATTATGGGCTTTATTTATGGTTTTTCGCACCACCATTGAGTTTCGGGGCGCACCATTTATGCTGTGGATATCTGATCTTTCCAAGCCGGATGTAGTCTTCACACTCCCCTTTTCTATTCCCGTTTATGGTGATGGGGTGGCTATATTGCCCCTTGTCATGGGCGCCACTCTTATGCTCACGATGCGCATGTCCTCTGCCACCATGGATAAAAGTCAAAAACCCGTTATGTATTTTATGAATGTGTTTTTCATACTGCTTTTTAATACATTTCCCTCCGGACTTAATTTGTATTATACAGCTTATAATATGTTGAGTTTCTTCCAACAGCGCAGCATTAAGAATAAGCTTGCCAATCAATAATAAATTGCAAATGAAATGTTGCCCTATGATCAAGAAAACATTGTAGCAATTGCCACCCCGCCGGGTATCGGTGCGCTTGCAGTGGTGCGACTTTCTGGAAAAGATTTAAAGCCGCTGTATAAAGAATTCACCCACAAAAAGCCTAAAAATAGGTTTGCTTTATTTACCAAGCTCTATCATCCAAAAAATAATCATATTCTAGATGAGGTCGTTGTAACCTATTTTAAATCTCCAGGCAGCTATACCGGTGAAGATATAATAGAAATCTCCTGTCATGGGGGAACTGCAGTTAAAAATTCAATTTTGCAGGCAGCTATTGATGGTGGGGCAAGACTAGCCCAGCCTGGCGAATTTTCATATCGTTCCTTTTTAAATGGAAAAATGGATTTGCTTCAAGCTGAAGCAGTATCAGCATTAATTTCATCAAAAACCTCCCGTTCAGCAGAATTAAGCCTCTATCATTTAGAAGGTAAGGTTTCAAAAATGCTTGGAGAGATCAAATCTAAGATAATAGATGTCCTCTCAATTATAGAAAATGAATTAAACTTTTCGGAAGACGAAATAAGCCTGACTTCCTATTCAACTATTCGCTCCATGCTCGAAGATGTTCAGACTCAAATAAACCGAATTGTAGACTCGTCTCTGATAGGTAAGAAAATATTTTCCGGTATTAGAATAATCATATTGGGGCGTCCCAACACAGGCAAATCCAGTTTGTTTAATTCCCTGTTGGGTCACGATAGAGCCATCACTTCTCCCGTGGCGGGAACCACTAGGGATACGGTTGAATCCTGGTTTGAATTGGAGGGTGTGCCCGTGTGTCTTATAGATACGGCCGGTGTTTGGGAATCAAAAAAGCCGCTCGATAATCTTGGTGTAGAAAAAACAATTTCTGAATTAGATCGGGCAGATTTGTGTTTATTGGTTGATGATGAAAATCCACGTGCTTTAATTAACACCGAATTTATGAAAAGATATCAACATCACTATATTTTAGTAAAATCAAAGTCTGATTTAGTGCCTTCTCCTTCAATAGTTAAAGACGATATTATCTTCACTTCTTCTAAAGAAAACACAGGAATAAACAAGTTATTAACATCTATTTCCACATATATTCTTAATAATATTAATCTTGCAGACCACACGCATGGGTTTATGATAACCCAGCGTCAAAGAGGATTATTGGAAGAATCTGCACTTTGCTTGAATGAAGCTATTGCCCAGCTGGCTGAAGGCATAGAAACAGATATCGTTGCATCAACGCTGAATGGTTTTGTTGTGGCTATTAAAGATGTTGTTGGAGAAATTCCTAATAAAGCAATTATTCAAAATATTTTTTCTAATTTTTGTGTTGGAAAATGAGGAATAAAAGCATTGTTATTGTTGGAGGGGGCCATGCCGGAGTAGAGGCAGCCTTCGCTGTTGCAAACCTTGGAATCAAGGCATTACTGGTCTCCATGGATAAAAACGCTGTTGGTAGAATGAGTTGCAATCCAGCCATTGGCGGTCTTGGCAAGGGACATTTGGTGAAAGAAATAGATGCATTGGGTGGTATTATGGCCCGGGCTTCAGATGCGTGTGGGATTCAATTTAAAATGCTCAATAAATCAAAAGGTCGGGCAGTCTGGTCTCCTAGGGCTCAAATTGATAAACATCAATATGCTCACTATATTCAATCAATACTGTCTGCACACAAAAATATTTCCATTATACAAGATGAGGTTGTTGATTTCTCTGTTGATAAGGGGTCTGTTTCCAGCATTGTTCTACGAAATGGCGGGACATTAAAAACCGGCGCTTTAATTGTATGTTCAGGCACCTTTTTAAACGGAATGATACATATTGGAAAAGAGCATTATTCTGCTGGAAGGTTTGGTGAGAGAGCTGTTATTGGACTATCTAATGCTATTGTTAATAAAGGATTTAAAGTTTCCCGTTTAAAAACTGGAACCCCGCCCCGCCTTTTGTCATCATCTATAAAATGGAGCAAATTACAGCGGGCTGATGGGGATGAACATGCCGTTCCATTTTCAATACTTACAAAGCGTCCTTTTCATCCTAAAAATATTCCCTGTCATATTGTGGATACAAACACCAATGTTCATAAGATTTTGGCTGATAATTTACATGAATCTGCTATGTATTCGGGAAAAATTACCGGTGTTGGACCGCGTTATTGTCCAAGCATTGAAGATAAAATTGTGAGGTTCAGTGATAGAGGAAAACATCAGCTTTTTCTCGAACCTGAATGGTATAATTCAGATCAGATTTATGTAAATGGTTTTTCTACAAGTATGCCTAAGCATATTCAGGAGCTTGCACTCAGAAGTATTTCAGGGCTTGAAGATGTCCAGCTCATTCGTCCAGGCTATGCAATTGAATATGATTATTTTCCATCATCCCAATTAAAAAGTACTCTCGAAACAAAAATGATTGACGGTTTATATTTTGCGGGTCAGATGAATGGTACCTCTGGTTATGAAGAGGCTGCTGCCCAGGGTTTAATTGCAGGTGCAAACGCCGGACTAAAGCTATTAAATAATAACAGCCTTGTTTTAGGTAGGGACATGGCCTATATTGGGGTTTTAATTGACGATTTGATTACCAAGGATATTAACGAACCCTATCGTATGTTCACCTCAAGCGCAGAATACCGACTATCTCTCCGTGCCGATAATGCAGGGATGCGGTTGACAAAAAATGCATATGATTTAGGCTTGGTTAAAGAAAGGCAATATGCCCTATTTAATACGTTTAAGACGTCCGTCTCTGAAATTAAGACCCTCTGTAATGCAATTAAGGTACCTATGGATAGTAAGAACATTCCTCTTACTGATTATCTAAAGCGACCAAAAAATACAATCTTCAATTGTAATCAAGGAAGGTCTGTTTTAGAAAAATATCCCTATGAAGCTATTTTTACCGCAGAAACAGATATTAAATATGAAGGCTATGTAAAAATAGAAAATGCCCGGGTAAGCAAATTAATGAAAATGGATGATGTTAAAATTCCAAATCTTTTCGACTACTCTTCATTAAACAACCTTTCTTCAGAATCTAAGGAAAAGTTGTGTAGGGTTAAGCCGGAAACGCTTGGCCAGGCTTCCAGAATAGCTGGTGTCCGCCCATCAGATCTAGGCATTCTCGCTATTTGTCTCAAAGCCCATCCCTAACTGTTTCACGTGAAACAGTTTTCCCCGCTTACCACTATTTTAGAGGCCCTCCCTTCTACGAATTCTGGAGAGGGATTGTGTATTAATGGTTTTCATCCCGATCTTTTCCTGCCACTAATTAGATCCGTTGATTGTAGGCTGTTTATAACCGTTCCTGATAACCGGTTTTCTTCAATATCTAAATATTTATCCCTTCTTTGGGATGATGAATCAGTTGTTTTTGTAGCACAGCCCTATAGTGATAATAATGTTCCTCCTGGCTTTGCCTATTCTGAAAACCACCTAATCGTTCGGGCTAAAGAGCTTTTGGCGGGGGGGTTAGACTCTATACAAACAATCTTTTGTTCGGTGGGCGGAGTTACGATGCCCGTTTTGGGTTGCGGAATTGAAAATAAATTAGTTTTTTCTGCTGCTGTTTCTTTTGAAGACTGTCGTAAATTTTTGGTTTTAGAAAATTATGTACTGGCAGAATTTGTTGCAATGCCTGGCGAATATTCCGTGCGAGGGGGTATTATTGACGTGTTTCCGTTTTCATCTCTCTTTCCTTACAGAATTAACTTTTTGGACGAAATTCCAACTGTTTTTCGTTTTAATATAGATAGTCAGCTAACCACTGCCGAGGTGGACAATTTTGTCTTAGTATCTATTGCAAAAAATGACCCCTTGTCATTTAAAGATGTTTCCCTTAAGGAGTTTTTACATGTGGATTTTGATGGGTCTGGCCGGCTTTGCATTGGGGACCTTTCTGTATCTAAAAAACATCTTGAATTGAAAACTTTGACTCATAGACAGTTCTATAATATGGATAGGGCGACATTTAAATCTGTTGCTGCCATAAAGGATCTGTCATCTATTGGTGTCGTGGATGAAAATAATAACATTGCAGTTCCTCTCTGGTTTTTAGAAAAGGGTTTGCCTTCTAAGAAAAGGGAACAGGTTTACGCGCCCTTGAATTTATCAGAAATTAAACGAGGTGATTATCTGGTTCACAGAGATCATGGTGTGGGGGTTTGTTTGGGCCTGGTTTTAAAAGAGGGGGGGTTGGCAGTCCAAGAGCTTCTATCCATAAAATATATTGATGGCGGTGTGATTTCTATAGATACTGGATGTTTGGATTTGATTGCGTTTTTCGCCCCTGCTTACACTGAGGGTGTGGCTTTGGATTCGCTTTCCAAAAAGGGAAATTGGGCTCGTAAAAAAATATCTGCTAAAAAACGGGTGGAGGAAACTATTCAACAGCTTCTCAACCTATATATTAAACGAAATGATTTGTTGCGCCCTCCTTTTCCTCAGGATATTGAGCTTGAAAACACTTTTTTATCATCTTTTCCATATGAGGATACACCGGATCAGGTTCGTGCATGGGGTGAAATCTCTGATGATCTTTCTGCCAAGTCTCCAATGGATAGGTTGTTATGTGGGGATGTAGGTTTTGGTAAAACCGAACTTGCAATTAGGGCTGCATTCAGGGTTGTGTTATCGAAAAAGAGGGTTGTTGTTCTGTCCCCTACAACCATACTTGCCAACCAATTAAAATCTTCCTTTTCTGCGCGCCTGGAACCTAATGCTATTTCTGTTGACATGGTTTCTCGTTTTAGATCTCAAAAGGAGTTGATTGGTGTTAAAAAAAACATTGAGGAAAACAATAATGACGTTTTAATTGGTACACATGCTGTACTAAATGATGATATATATTTGAAAAATATAGGTTTATTAATAATTGATGAAGAACATCGTTTTGGTGTTAAGCATAAGGAAAAGATTAAACGGTTTAAAAACAGCGTTGATGTTCTTTCTATGTCTGCTACTCCAATTCCGCGTTCAATGAATCTTGCTTTGTCGGGCATTTACTCTGTGTCAATGCTGCAGACGCCACCCCGGTTAAGGCTTCCAATCAAAACACAAATTAAATATTATAATGAAAGTATTATTAAAGAGGCCATTGATTTTGAGGTGGGCAGGGGTGGGCAGGTATATTTTGTTCACAACGATATTGATTCCATTAAAAATGTTTCCAATAAATTACAAAATTTGTTTCCGAAAAATTATGTGGAATATATTCATGGACAAGAGCCTTCTCGTAAAATAGAAAAGAAAATGGTTGCATTTATTTCTGGTGAAATAGATGTGTTAGTGTGTACTTCGATTATTGAATCTGGTATTGATGTGCCTGCTGCTAATTGTATTATTATTAACAATTCTCACCTTTTTGGGCTTTCTCAGCTTTATCAAATGAGGGGGCGTGTGGGTAGGGGGCGCCATCAGGCCTATGCCTACCTGCTAGTACCCAAAAGAATTTCATTATCTGAAAAAGCCTTAAAAAGAATTAAATCTATTGAGGAAAATATCAGTCTTGGTTCAGGGTATAATATCTCAATGACTGATATGGAAATACGGGGTTCAGGGTCACTTTTTGGATATAAGCAGTCTGGTGGCGGTGGTTCAATGGGATATGAAATGTACACCCGGATGGTACAAAGGGTGTTGCATGAATCCGGTAAGTTGGATTCGGGGTTTCGCATTCTTCCGGAAGATGTGGTGGTTGAGTTGTACAAAAAGCGTTTTATTCCTGAAAAATATATTTCTCTTGAAAGTGTGCGGATGTCTGTCTATAAAAACCTCACATCTGCCACTATGGATAAAGAATTAGATGATATACTTTATAATTTAGTAAACCGGTTTGGGCCCGTCCCGGATCCCTTGATAAACCTAATCCAGGAATCTCGATTGCGCCTGGTTGCATCCAGGGTTGGAATTTGTTCTTTAGTGCGCCGCCCCTGCGGTGTTGTTTGTTCTGTTGAAAACCGCAATGAAAATTACTATGCTTGTGCCGTGCTTGATTACGCAGAAAAATTCTTTAATGAAGGTAATGTTAAGTATCATATTGTCCCAACAAAAAGGGCTGTTTTGTCTTTATGTGTTCATTTAGAAAATAACGAAGATATTTATTCACTCTTTTCTCGTTTTTTGGGTAAATTTGACGCTTTGGCAAAAGTTAATTAAACAGGATGAATTGATGTTAAAAATATTACTCTTAAGCTTGTTCTCATTTATATGTGCCTCTGAAGGAACTATTCTATCGATTGATGAAAATGAATATTCTTTATATTCATTTTATTCCCGGTATCCGAAAAAACAATGGGTGCGGGCTGACAGCCTTCAAAAAGATAAGATGTTTACAGACTTTGTTAAAAGAGAGTTGTGTATTCTTGAAGCTGAAAAATTGGGGCTTCAAAATGATCCAGATGTTGCGGTGAAAATAAGAGATCGATCTTTACAAATTCTGGTGAATGAAAGCTATGAACATTTCGTTGCAGCGCCTTTAATATCTCCTGCTGATTTAGATGCTGCAAGACAAAATGCGAAAAAGGAACTGTTTGCAAGCCATATTCTTGTAGGTCATGCTGGGGCGTACCTTGGCAAGCCTCCTCAGAGAACTTTGGACGAGGCTTTTCTTTTAACTCAACAGATCAAGAATAAATATGAGGCTGGAGAGAGTTTCAGTGTTTTGGCAGAAAAATTTTCTGATGATCCTGGTGCAAAAAATAATGGTGGGTCGCTGGGCTGGGTTCAATGGGGTGCAATGGTGCCGGAGTTTCAGCGGGTGGCTTTTATGTTGGGTGTGGGTGTTTTGTCAGCGCCTGTTTTAACCAATTTTGGCTATCATCTGATTTTAATTTCAGATGTTCGCCCTTCTGAGCTTCAACACATGTCTGAGGATGCCTATGAAAGCTATGTTATAAATATTTCCAAAAACAGTGTGCGAGACCAATTGCATGAAGCTGCTCTTAATTATGATACTAATAAAATTAGTGAATATGGGGTGCATTTTGACAGTGCTGGGGTTGAAATGATTTTAAGCGCCTATAATCGGCGTCAAAAAGGCAATCTTTTGTCGGAAGTCGGCGGGAGGGGTTCTGCCTCTCTTCTTAAGTCTATAGAGGGATTGGGGGTTCTTTGTGTTTATGATGGCAGGGGATATGGTCCTAAATGGTTTGCCACAAAGCTTGAACGGATACCCTCTTCTCAACAACCACGTTTTGATTTGGCTGATAAAATTACATCTGCATTAAAAACCATAATTCTTCAAGATATCGCGGTTCACGAGGGTCTTGCTGGGGGGGTAAACAATATTTTCTCATATAAACACAAACAGGGAGAAATGGTTTCAGGGTTATTATACGATGCTTATTTGAAGCGTTTGGTGAATTCTGCGCCTAAACCTGATACTCTTGCCGTTTCCAATTATTATAAAAAAAATAGATATGATAAATACATGGGGGAAGATAAAATAACAATTCGAGAAATAAAGGTTGGCAATAGAGGTAGGGCTGACAGTCTGCTCGCCCTTCTTGATGATGGGGCCGGTTTTACTTTATTAGCTCAACAAAATAGTTCTGTAAACCCCGATGGTGGGGGCTTATTTGGTCCTTTTCAAAGGAGTGGTAATAAACCGCTCTTTGATGCTGCTTCCTTATTAAAGGAGGAAGAGATAAGCCCCGTGTTTCCTTCCTACAAAAACAGTTTCTCAATTATTCAAGTTGTGAACCATATTGCTGCCACACCTATCAGCATTGATCGTGTTTATGTCCGAATTGAGTCATTATTAATTAAAGAAGGACAGGCTAAAGCTAAAACTGCTGGTGTTGACGGGCTATTAAATCAATACAATGTTGTTAAAAATACTAAATTATTGTTCTAAATAATGTTATTTAAAGGGTTGGTTTTATTATTTTATTTTATTTTCTCTGTATGTTTTTCCCAGGGGAAAGTAGATGGCGTGGCTGCCATAGTAGGTAAAAATGTTGTTCTCCACAGTGATGTGCTACAGCAAGCTCAGTTTGTTGCTATGGACAAACAGATTGATCCATCCAAAAAACCTTATCTTTTTGAACAAATTTACCTTTCCACGCTTGATAATATTATTAATCAATATGCAGTATTGGATGCTGCTGCAAAAGATACCAATATTGTTGTTTCAAATGACGATGTGGACAGGGCATTAAATCAACAGATAGATGATTTTATTTTTAAGGCAGGTTCTGAAGAATTGTTTTTAGAAATGGCGGGGATGTCTATGAGGCAGATAAAGGCAGATTATTGGCAGGATATACGTGACATGATGATTGTTGAAAGATTTCAATATTCTAAAATCCAAAACGTAGATGTGAGCCGTATTGAAGTATTACAGTTTTATAATTCGTTTAAAGATTCAATTCCTTCTTCACCTGAAAAATATAGTTTTAGCATAATAGAAATTCCCTTTTCTGCGGGGGATAAATCTGACAAAATAACTATTAATTTCTTAAAAGAATTAAAAGGGAAAATTCAGTCTAATATTGCTTCATTTGATTCTATAGCTCAAATATATTCACAAGATCCAGGTTCCGCTCCTACAGGTGGCTATCTTGGTTTTACACCCCGGGGCGCCCTTGTAAAGGAATATGAAGAAGTGGCGTATTCAATGGAGGTTGGAGAAATAAGTGACCCTATTAAATCAGATTTTGGTTACCATTTAATTAAACTGTTAGATAAACAGGGCGAAAAAATATCTACTCAACATATTCTTAGAATTACTGTTTATTCAGATGAAGATAAAACACAAATTTATAATTCGGTTTATGATATTTATTCTCAAACTACCGGGCATCCTTCTATCTTTGATTCTCTTTCTAACACCTATTCAAAAAAATATAAAAACAGTTCTGGAAAATATTCTAATTTCCCAGTTTCTCGTATTCCTGGTTATATTTTCACTCAGCTTGAATTATTAAATTTTGATGAATTGTCGCAACCGATAGAAGTTGATAACGGGTATCTATTAGTTTATTTTTATGACTATCAAAAAGAGTTTGTTCCTGATATAGATAATTCATGGGATTTAATTTATAAATATGCGAAACAAAAAAAACAAAATATCTTTTTCACAAATTGGGTAAAAAATATAAAAGCTAACATTTATATAAAAATTTTCGATGGTTAGTGTTGTTATATTTGTTTTTCTTTAAGTTATTAACAGTGTTATTAACATAAAGAAAGGGTTTAAATAAAATAATTTATTCAATATAATTTAATCCAGTTAAAAAGCATTATACTTTGTTTTAAACATATTAACTATTATATAAAAGATTAAATACTATTATTAGTTATTAATATATATATATATTTTATCTAATTCTCTTTTGATAAGTAGAATATTTAGATATAAACTACCAAGATAAAAAAACGATAAATACAACCAAACAAACAGGGCATAAAAATGAAATTTTCAATAAACAAAAACAGACTTCTAAAAAAACTACAGTTATTGTCTAAAGCCGTTCCATCAAGATCAACACTTCCTATCATAAGCAGCGCATTATTTACAACCAAAGACAATCAGCTAAGTATGAGAGCCACTGATTTAGAAATATCAATCAATATTAAATGTGATATAACAGATGGTGAGGAAGGATGTATTGCTATTCCTCTTGGAAAATTATTAGAAATTACGAATGCTATGCCTGAAAGTAATATAGATTTTAATGTATCAGATATAGGAAAAATGAACATTTCCTGTAATTCAGGGCGATACACGATTATGGGACAATCTTCAGATGAATTTCCTTCAGAACAAACCCTTGAAAATAGTAAAACACTCAAAATTTCTTCTAAAGAATTAAAAGATATAATCGATAATACATCTTATGCTGCAAGTAAAGATGATTTAAAACCTGTTCTGCAAGGAGTATTGTTTCAAATACAAAATGATGGAATTGTATCTGTGGCCACAGATGGGCATAGATTGGTAAAGTTAGAAAAGAAAAAACTTCATTCTTTAGATTATACAGGTGATGTAGTTGTGCCAATAAAATTTTTATCCCTACTAACAACACAACTAAAGGAGGAAGGAGATGTGACATGGTTGATTGGAGATAACCATATACAAATACAACTTGAAGATGTCACTATCACAACAAGAATTATTAAAGATCCCTATCCAGATTATGAAGGGGTTATACCTAAAGATAATACAAAAACACTCATAATTAATAAAAATAGTTTTACAGAAGCAATAAAAAGAGTATCTATTTTTTCCAACAAATCAAGCCGACAAGTTGCCCTTGAAATTTCTGAAAACAGCCTTACAATTACGACTGAAGACCCAGAAAACATAACCACAGGTAAAGAAACATTGGATTGTGAATATGATGGTGAACCAATGACAATTGGTTATAATGCATTTTATTTGAAAGAAGTTTTACAACACCAAGATTCTGATGAAATAAAAATAATGCTTAATTCACCATTGAATGCAGGGCTATTCCTCCCCATGGATCAAAAAGATAACGATAACAAAACAACCCTTCTTATGCCAATCAGGTTGAATGATTAAATTATTGAATTTTAAAGCAGTTTTTACTAAACGGCAATTAAACAAATACAATAAACCCCTTTGAAACCCAAATCTATTAAGACCATAATGTCTGACTATTTTAAAGGGACCAACCTTAAAGAAATTAACCAAGCAATAAACATTAGTACAGTCTGGAAAAATATTGTTGGAAATACTATTGCAAAAAACACAGAAATACAAAAGTTTAAAAACGGAAAAATAACGGTGAAAACTTCCAATCCAATATGGAGAAATGAACTAATTTTTCAAAAAGAAGACCTATTAAACAGGCTTAAAAAAGAAGAACCGGAATTAAATATAAAAGAAATAGAATTTAGATGATAGAAAATCAGACCACACAAGAATATAGTGCAGATAAAATAACAGTTTTAAAAGGGTTAGAGGCTGTGAGAAAGCGTCCTGCCATGTACATAGGCGATGTGGGTTCTAGGGGCCTTCACCATCTTGTTTGGGAAGTTGTAGACAATTCCATTGATGAAGCTATGGCGGGACATTGCAAACAAATTGATGTATCCATCTTGCCAAATGGCGGAATCAGCGTAGAAGATGATGGTAGAGGTATTCCAGTTGACATTAATAAAAAAGAGGGTAAATCAGGATTAGAATTGGTAATGACAGTTTTACACGCTGGTGGAAAATTTGACAAGGATTCTTATAAAGTGTCTGGGGGCCTTCATGGCGTTGGGGTGTCAGTTGTAAACGCATTGTCAAAAGAATGCACTGTTTTTGTAAAAAGAGAGGGCCGTGTTTTTTCTCAATCCTACAAATACGGAAAAACAACCACGGAAATAAAAAAACATGGTAATGCAGACTCAACAGGTACCAAAGTTGTATTTTATCCTGATGATTCCATTTTTGAGGAGTCAACATATTTTTTTGATGTAATTGATGAAAGATTGAGAGAATTAGCATACTTAAACAGCGGTATCAAAATTATCCTCACAGATGAAAGAGAAGAAAAAAAATCCATCGAACATTTTTATGAGGGCGGTTTAAGCGAATTTATTATTCATTTAGATGAGGGTCATAAACCTGTTTTTGAAGAGCCAATTCAAATATCTGGAGAAAGAGAAAACATTATAGTTGACATTGCCCTGAGATATAATGATAGCTACAATGAAACCATCCTTGCCTTTGTAAATAATATTAATACGATTGAGGGAGGAACGCACCTCTCTGGTTTTAAAACAGCCCTCACACGCTCATTAAATAAATATGCAGCACAAAACAATCTGTTTAAGCCCGTGAAGGGTAAAACTCTTTCACTGTCTGGGGATGATGCCCGAGAAGGTTTAACAGCGGTTTTATCAATTAAGGTTCCCGAACCGCAATTTGAAGGTCAAACCAAAACAAAGCTGGGTAATGGGGAAGTAAAAGGAGTGTGCGATTCCATAATCATGGAAGGATTAACAGGTTTTTTTGATCAAAATCCGGAAATTGCAAAAAAGATAATTACCAAAGCTGAATATGCTGCACGTGCCCGGGAAGCAGCAAGAAAGGCCAGAGAGCTGGTAAGGAGAAAAAATGTACTTGACATTTCTGCCCTGCCTGGAAAGCTGGCAGATTGTTCCGAAAAAGATCCTGCTCTTTGTGAACTATATCTGGTAGAAGGTGATTCTGCCGGAGGTTCAGCCAAACAAGGAAGGGACCGCAAATTCCAGGCAATCCTACCCTTAAGGGGAAAGGTTATTAATGCTGAAAAAGCCAGAATCGATAAACTTCTTGAAAACACAGAAATACAAACAATTATAACCGCTCTGGGAGCAGGGTTTGGTGGCGATGAAGAAATTGGCGGAAAAGAAGGTGTTTCTGTCGGTGGATTTGACATTACTAAATTGCGTTATCATAAAATTATAATTATGACTGATGCAGATGTAGATGGTAGTCATATACGCACATTGTTATTAACATTCCTTTATAGAAAAATGCCGGAGTTGTTGATTGGGGGATATGTGTATATTGCCCAACCACCACTTTATAAATTGACCAAAGGAAAAAAAATCCTTTATGCCTATACCGACGCAGAAAAAGATCAGCTTTTAGATGAAATAAAAACCGATGGTGCAAAAATAGATATTTCCCGCTATAAAGGCTTGGGAGAAATGAATCCTGATCAGCTTTGGGATACAACCATGGACCCTTCCTGCAGAACGCTTTTAAGGGTCACAATTGATGATGCTGTTGAGGCAAATAGAATTTTTTCTAAACTTATGGGTGAAGAAGTGGAAGGGCGGAGAGAATTTATTGAAACTAATGCAAAATTTGTTGTTAATCTTGATGTGTAAGGAAAATTAATAAAAATATGCCAGAAGAAATTATAGAGGGTACAATTTTAGATCGAGACATCGTCAAAGAGATGTCTGAATCATACCTAAACTATGCCATGTCGGTTATTGTCAGCCGGGCATTGCCAGATGTGCGCGACGGGCTAAAACCTGTCCATCGGCGGGTTCTTTATGGGACTGCAGATCTTGGAGCATCCTGGAACCGAAGATATAAGAAGTGTGCCCGTATTGTAGGGGAGGTAATGGGCAAATATCACCCACATGGCGATTCATCTGTTTATGACTCGCTGGTTAGAATGGCGCAACCCTGGTCATTGAGGTATCCCCTTATGGATGGACAGGGAAATTTTGGATCAATTGATGGTGATAGTGCCGCAGCCATGCGGTACACAGAAGCACGTATGCACAGAATATCCTCTGAAATCATGCGCGATTTGGAAAAGAAAACAGTGGATTTTCAACCAAATTTTGACGACACACTTGAAGAGCCGGTTGTACTCCCGGCAATAATCCCCAATCTGCTCATGAATGGAGCTGATGGTATTGCGGTGGGTATGGCAACAAAAATACCACCCCACCATTTAGGAGAACTGCTCTCAGGATTAAACGCCCTTTTGGATAACCCTGAAATAACCATTGAAGAATTATTTACCGACCATATTAAAGGACCCGATTTTCCGACGGGTGGTTTAATTTTTGGCATAGATGGTATAAAAAGTGCCTATACAACCGGCAGGGGCAAGATAATAATGCGGGCAAAAACTCTAATTGAAGAATTGCCTAACGGAAAAGAGGTTATTATCGTAAATGAAATACCCTTTCAGGTAAACAAAGCTAAATTGGTTGAAAAAATAGCTTTCCTTGCAAGAGATAAAAAAGTTGAAGGAATATCAGATTTACGGGATGAATCTGACAAAGATGGTATCAGAATTGTTATTGAATGTAAACGAGACGCTATAGCTTCCATAATATTAAATAATTTATTTAAATATACTCAACTTCAGGATAGTTTTGGTGTGATTATGCTGGCCCTTGTGGATGGAATTCCACAGGTTATGAATCTCAAAACAATGCTTCAACATTTTCTTAACTTCAGGAGAGAAGTAATTGTAAGAAGGACCCATTTTGAATTAAATGAAGCAGAAGATCGTGCTCACATTTTAGAAGGTTTAAAAATTGCCCAGGAAAACATCGATGAAGTTATAAAGCTGATTAAAAGTTCGGCAGATCCAGAAGCAGCCAAAAAGGGGCTCATCCAAAAATATTCTCTGTCTGATAATCAGGCAAAAGCTATCTTAGATATGCGCCTGCAAAGGCTAACCTCTCTTGAAGTAGATAAAATTGTAAACGAGCTAGGTGAATTATTTGAGACTATTAAAGGGTTGAATAAAATTTTAGAAAGTTACGTTCTTCAAAGCGATATTATTAAAGCAGAGTTTGCTGAAATAGGGGAAAGATATAATGATAAACGCAGGTCAGAGATTATACCAATCTCTGGAGATTTGTCAATAGAGGATATTATAGCTGACGAAGAGATGGTAGTAACCATTACCCACAATGGATATATTAAAAGACTACCTACATCAACCTGGAAAACCCAGCGCCGTGGAGGCAGGGGAATGAAGGGCGCCCATACTAAGGATGATGATTTTATCGAACATTTATTTATTGCATCCACCCATGACAACATGCTGTTTTTCACAGACCGCGGTAAATGTTATTGGATGAAAGTGCATGAAATCCCACCCGGATTACGCACCTCTCAAGGGCGAGCAATTGTTAATCTCATTGGCTGTGAAGCCGGAGAAAAAGTTAAAGCATTTGTATCGGTTAAAGAATTTAACGAAACTGATTATATTGTAATGGCAACGCGGAAGGGTGTTATTAAAAGAACAGCCCTGTCTATGTATAGTCGCCCCAGAAAAGGGGGCATATATGCTATTGAAATCAGGGAAGATGATGAACTGATTCAAGCCAAAGTATCTCATGGAGACCAGGATATTATTTTAGCAACATATAGAGGAAAATCCATACGATTCAATGAAAACGATGTACGGTCAACCGGTAGAAAAACCATGGGTGTCAGGGGTATTCGTCTCAGCACCAAGGAGGACTATGTAATTGGCATGTTAATCGTAAAGCGCGAGGGCTCTGTTATGGTGGTGACCAATAAGGGTTATGGAAAACGAACCGACTTGTCAGCATACAGAACTCAAAAACGTGGAGGTAAGGGCGTTATTACCATTAAAACCACGGATAAAGTGGGAAATCTTGTGGGGATTATGGAAGCCATTGATGATGATGATCTTATGCTTATAACAGATCGAGGCATCATGATCCGGCAGGCGGTGGAAAATATTCGTACAATTGGCAGAAATACTCAGGGCGTACGTTTGGCAAAGCTGGATGACAAGACATATATCACTTCCGCAACACGAGTTTTAAAAGACGAAGAAGAAAACAAAGAGGAAGAAGTCGCCGAAACAGAAGAAGAATGACACCTTCTTCAAACCTGAACAATATAATGGAAGCCCTCAATTCCAGAATTCAAAATGCCGCAAGAAAATCCGGTCGAAGTCCAGAGGATATTACACTTGTAGCAGTGACTAAATCCTTCCCCCAAAATATTTGGGAAATAGCCTTAAAGCACAACCTTACCACTTTGGCAGAAAGTCGAATTCAGGAAACAAAAGAAAAACTTAAAACCTTTAGTTATCGAGACAAAATTGAACTGCACTTAATTGGGCGTCTTCAGAGCAACAAAGCCAGAAAGGCAGGTGAAATATTCGATGTAATTCAAACGGTAGATTCAATAAAATTAGCCAATCGGTTAAATACTATTTCTGTAGAAGCAAACAAATCACAGAAAATTTATCTTCAGGTAAATATTGGCAAAGATCCCAATAAACAAGGATTTACTCCAGATGAAATTATTGATTCAGCAAAAGAAGTTTCAGCATTGGGGAATTTAGAATTGAATGGTATCATGACCATTCCGCCCCAAGGAATACCAACAAATAATCTGAGAGAGCTTTATAAAGAAACCCGGGAAATTAGAAATGTTATAAAAGAATCTATAAATAAAGTTTGTAAAAATTTGTCAATGGGTATGAGCAATGATTTTGAAATTGCCATAGAAGAAGGAGCGACGCATATCCGGATTGGCACAGCCCTGTTTGGAGCAAGACCACAGTGAAGTTGAGTGTTATTACCGAACAGCTATCCAAACAACTTCCAAAAGAAAATGGGTTACAAAAACTAACCATAGTAAACCCTGATAATTTTGAAAGTATTTATAAACTTCTCGATTCACACAATATTACGGAACTAAATATAACCGATGCAACATCCACAAAAAAAATAGCAGCAGGAAACACGGTTCAAGTGAAAGATCATATCAACAAAACTGGGTCAAGCCCCCTGATTGGAAATCAAATTTTTTTAGAGATAGATTTTATAGATATAACGGGGGCTTATTCCTTTGATAAAAACGCTATTATAACTGTTTGTTGCGGTGAAACATTAAACAAACAGTATGAATACCCCAGCCACTTTCTTTGCCATATTACCATGTTGGCCCGCGCACTTAAAATCCCAATTATTAAGGGACTTTTATACAATATACTTTAACACTACCAATACAATAATATTTTAATCAATGAATTTTTACTGTGATGTAACAAGGGGCGGAAATTTAGAAAGCAGACATGAGGTATATGCCCTGGCAATTGATGAGGAAGGGAAAACCATCTTTTCAACCGGAAACCCAGATTATACCACATGTATTCGATCATCCCTTAAACCATTTCAGGCATCGGCATCTATATTAGAAGGTGCAACAGAATCTGCAGGATATACAAGTGAAGAAATAGCGCTTATGTGCGCTTCCCATAACGGCGAGGAAATTCATGTGCAAACCGCAAAAGGAATGACAGAAAAATTAGGATTGGACGCATCACATTTTGAATGTGGCTCACACGCCCCTTATGATATGGAAGCCCAAAATAAAGCACGACAAAATGGATTCACGCCCTTTCATAATAATTGCTCTGGAAAACATTTAGGGATGTTGGCCTTGGCACAAAAATTGGGTGCAGAGACAAAGGACTATATTTCATATAACCATCCCGTTCAGAAAACAATTTTTGAACAGCTTAAACGATTAACAGGAAAAAAAAACTTTTCTTATGGTATTGACGGCTGTAGTGTTCCCACTCCATTTTTAACGCTCAAAGAAGTTGCAGAACTATTTCAAACCTTTGGATCTGAGAAATATCCAGAACTCAACACAGCCTATAAGGCCATGGTAAAACACCCCTATTTAGTGGCAGGAAAAAACCGCTTTGACACAGATTTTAACAAGGCTATGAATGGGAGGGGGATAACAAAAGTAGGCGGTGAAGCCATTCGGGGAATGGTAATCAAATCAAAAAAGTATGGCGTGGTTGGAATTGCTCAGAAAATATTGGATGGAAACCAAAGGGCCAATGAAACAGCAATTATGACAATCTTAAACCACCTTAAACTTTTACATCCAAAAGAAAAAGAACTGTTACAAAAATATGAGACCAAACAGCTTTTTAATCACCGAAAAATTCATATTGGCAATGTCCAGGGCAGATTGCATTTGGGATAAAACACAAATATGGTTGATAGTTTTTAAGAACCCAATATATAGACGCGTTTTAACTTTTGCAATTTAATTTAATTCTTCAATTTCCTTTACCCTCTCATTAATTTGGTCATGTTATTTAAAAGCCAGTAATTTTCAGTATATAGTTATATCATTAAAATGAAGGATTTAATGCAATGAAACAGGTTTATTTTTTCGGAAATGGCAGGGCAAACGCCACGGCCAAAGATAAAAATCTTTTAGGAGGAAAAGGCGCCAATCTGGCTGAAATGACAAATTTGGGAATACCCGTCCCACCAGGTTTTACCATCAGCACAAAAATCTGTACCCACTATATGGATACAGGTGAATACCCGGAAAATTTAAATGAGGAAGTCCAAAAGGCCCTCACTGAAGTGGAAGAAATAATGAGGCAGAAATTTGGCGACCCTGAAAATCCATTATTGGTGTCCGTCCGTTCAGGCGCTCGGCAGTCCATGCCGGGAATGATGGAGACGGTATTGAATGTGGGGTTGACCTCGGAGACAATCCCCGGCCTTATTGAAAAATCAGGCGATGAACGCTTTGTGTATGATGCCTACCGCCGCCTCATAACTATGTATGCTGATGTGGTGATGGAAAAAGCTGCTGATATTGAACCCAAAGCAGGTAACGGAATTCGGGAAAAACTATCTGAAATCATGGAAAGGATGAAATCACAACAAGGGGTTGAAAACGATTCGGAACTTTCTGCAGAAAATTTAAAAGAACTGTGCCACCTCTTTAAAATAAAAGTTGTTAAAACACTGGGAGAAGAATTTCCAGAGGATCCCCATACTCAGTTGTGGGGCGGCATTACAGCGGTATTTAAATCGTGGAATGGAAAACGGGCAGAGTGCTACCGTGAAATTGAAAACATTCCTCATCATTGGGGAACGGCCGTAACTATCCAGGCCATGGTCTTTGGGAATATAGGGGAGAACTGTGCTACAGGAGTTGCATTTACGCGCAATCCCGCTACAGGTGAAAATGTATTTTTTGGAGAATGGCTGCCCAATGCACAGGGTGAAGATGTAGTAGCCGGACTGCGAACACCCAATCCCTTGAACAGATTGAATAAAAAGAGTGACTCACCAAATTTACTCAGCCTGAAAGACAGCATGCCTAAAAGTTATGAAGAATTGGATGACATCCAAAATCGTCTGGAGATTCATTATAATGATATGCAGGATATTGAGTTTACCATTCAGAACAACCAGCTATGGATGTTACAGACCCGTACAGGACAACGGAATGGACAGGCGGCTGTGCGCATGGCAGTTGAAATGCTGGAAGAAGGAATGATAAATGAAAAGACAGCCATAATGCGGGTGAAACCGGAGCAGTTAGATGAAATTATGCACCCCATGTTGGATGCAGAGGCTGAGAAACAATCTGAATTATTGGCAAAAGGATTGCCCGCAGGTCCTGGTGGAGCTTCTGGACAGATTGTGTTTACAGCAGATGAAGCTGAGGTGTGGCATAAAAACGGGAAACAGGTTATACTTGTACGGAATGAAACCTCTCCTGAGGATGTGCATGGTATGTTTGCCTCTGAAGCAATACTTACAGCGCGAGGCGGAATGACTTCTCATGCGGCTCTGGTGGCCCGGGGTTGGGGCAAATGCTGTGTGGTGGGATGTGCCGATATCAGAATATCTGCAGTTGATAAAACATTGGCCACTAATGGCACTACCTTAATGGAAGGGGACTGGCTCACCTTAAACGGAAGCAGCGGCAAAGTTTATAAAGGGCAGATTCCACTGAAAGCGGTAAATTTGAAATCGAACACCTATTTTCAGAAACTAATGAAAATAACAGACAGGCACCGCAAGATGGGTGTGCGGACAAATGCTGATAGTCCTGCAGATGCAAAACAGGCACGGGAATTTGGCGCAGAAGGTATTGGCCTTTGCCGGACAGAGCATATGTTTTTTGATCCGGAACGAATTTCAGCTATGCGTGAAATGATTGTGGCGGAAAATGAAGAAGACAGGCGAAAAGCCATCATGAAACTTCTCCCTCACCAGCGGGAAGATTTCTACGGAATATTGAAAGCCATGTCACCTCATCCAGTTACCATTCGATTATTAGATCCGCCCCTGCATGAGTTTCTACCGCAAGACGAAGACCAAATTTTGAAATTAGCAAAAGAGTTAAACATTACGACAGCAGAGTTGAAAGCACGGATTGAAAATCTGCACGAATTAAATCCCATGCTGGGGCACAGGGGCTGTCGACTGGGAATATCCTATCCAGAAATAACGGAGATGCAGGCACGGGCAATATTTGAAGCTACAGCCCAATTGGTGCAAGAAAAACAATCACCTCTACCAGAAGTAATGGTGCCTTTAATAGGTTCTGTAGAAGAGTTTACCAATCAGAAAATAATAATAAATGAAATGGCTGAAATCGTAAAAAAAGAAACAGGTACACAATTTGAATACCTGGTAGGAACTATGATTGAACTACCCCGAGCCTGTGCCACTGCAGATAAAATTGCCAAAGAAGCGCAGTTCTTTTCATTCGGAACCAATGATCTCACCCAAACCACTTTTGGATTTTCCAGGGACGACATTGGTGGTTTTCTCCCAGACTATCTGGAACAAAAAATATTACCAGTTGATCCGTTTCAGTCCATTGACCAGGAGGGAGTAGGCAGTCTGGTTAAAATGGGTGTGGAAAAAGGGCGGACAGTAAATTCAAAATTAAAAATAGGTATTTGTGGAGAACACGGTGGTGATCCTGATTCCATTCATTTCTTCCACAAAATAGGACTGGATTATGTAAGTTGTTCTCCCTTCCGTGTTCCTATTGCCCGGCTGGCAGCGGCACAAGCGGAGGTGGGTTAAGGGCAATTAGTCCCATCCTGTTCGCCAATATATTCTTCTACGCAGGCAGGATAGGGTTGGCAGATATTATTTTGTGAAATATTAAATGTTTTTAATTGAGATATTAATTCACAAACACTTTCCGGAATAGTTGTCAGTTGATTAACACCCAAATACAAATAATGTAAGCGCATATTTTTCCATTTTTGCACCCCAATATCTAAAGGGGTTCTTCCGGTTAAACTTTTGTTCATTGAAATAAAATCTTGGAGTGTAGAAATATCTTTCTCAAAATAACATTCCTCATCAATATCTAAATAACCATAGGGACAAAAACTATACTCACAATTCTCAGTATTTTGATGCCCAATATAATCAAAGCATTCCAAGTAAGGTGGGCAAAGCAGATTGTTGGTTATCTCAAGACTTTTAAAATGTGGGTAAATACTACACAGGGTTTCTGGAAGAGATTCGAGCTTATTATTATTCAGGTTCAGATATTCCAACTGATCCAGCCTATCAATGCTATTGGGTATTTCAGTAATGCCCCATCCATCAAGATTTAGTTGCTGCAGCCGGTTATTTTTCCACACCTGATATCCCAACAATAAGGGATGATACGCCTGCATGCTCTCATTAATTTTTGTAAAATCAATCAGTACCTGTAAATCGTCAAAATAATAACATTTTTTATCAAAGACAACATATCCCTCCGGGCAGGATAAAGGCTGAGTACAATTTTCAGTATCTTGATACCCAACGTTTTCTAAACAGGGGGGATAGGGCGGACAAATAGAATTATTAGAAATATCAATCTCCTTAACATCACTATAAATTTCACAAATACTTTCAGGTATTTTTGTAAGACCATTGTTGTTTAATATGAGTTGATAAAGGCGGCCGTTTTGCCACTTCTGATAGCCGTATTCTCCAGCAATTTCATTGGGTTGCAGAGGAGGAATCGCCTCCCATAAGGAGGTATTGCTATCAATAAGGGCCTCTAAAAATGTTATGTGGCGTGCAAAGTAACATTCCCCTTCAATTTCAGTATAATTATCAGGACAAAAAGAATCACCGCAGGCTTCAGTTTTCTGCCCGCTTATATATTCTATACATTGTGGATAGGGAGGACAAATTTCATTATTGCTTACATCAAAATTATTAAGGTTGGAATAAATAGAACAAAAATTTGCCGGGATATAGGTCAGCCCCAATGAAGAAAGGTCTAACTCTACCAGCCGCATATTTGCCCATTTTTGCCGGCCGATCTCCAACGGATGCACCCCTGTTAAACTTTCATTATTATCAATAAAACTTTGCAACACCTCCAAATCATTTTGAAAGTACTCCGAGTTGATGTTAGAAATATCGTTTGTTGCAACGATCTGGCGATTATCAATAATATTATCAGCATCATCTTCCTCATTAGTATTATCATATTCACAGCTTCGTATATTTTGATAACCAATAAACTCAAAACAATCCGGATAGAGCGGACAGATAAAATTGTTTGATACATCGAAAGAGCTTAAATTTGAGTATATCTTGCATAGATTTGCCGGGAGTGCATCAAGGTAATTATTATTCAGGTTCAGATATTCCAACTGATCCAGCCTATCAATGCTATTGGGTATTTCAGTAATGCCCCATCCATCAAGATTTAGTTGCTGCAGCCGGTTATTTTTCCACACCTGATATCCCAAC
>ERZ813253.48-NODE-48-length-49159-cov-12.411650_pt1 | contig 49159 bp, 44 predicted proteins | sample MGYA00520893_ERZ813253 | MGnify/ENA primary metagenome ERZ813253 (study PRJEB31669, sample SAMD00080414) | marine metagenome | biome: oceanic hadal pelagic zone biome; feature: marine hadalpelagic zone; material: sea water | place: Pacific Ocean:Izu-Bonin Trench...
CTTGTAATTTTTTCGAAAATCACCATATCTCGTTCCAGAGTATAAAAACCCAAGCAAGGTTTGGGCTTCTGGATTGCCTTGGTTGGCAAAGACAGTACAGGCTTCAATGGCTTCAATGCATTGATTGCTCCTGATTAAATCCTTGCACCCAGACTGAAAATCTAATTCTGCATGAATCGACATGCCGAATGTCATCAAGAAAAAAGTCATCAGGTTTCGCAGTGTAAGCATGGATTAAATGTTAACCAATTTCACGTAAATCAACTAGACCTTTGTCTGTTTTTTAGCTATGGTTTTATCCCTTAACCTAGGAGATTTTATTAGATGAGATACGCTTTAATTTTGTTGATAAGTTTCACCAGTGCCACGCTTAATGCTGTGGAGAAATTCCCTGTGGAGCATTTTTTCAAAGATCCATCCATGCTCTATCCCCAGTTATCGCCGGACGGTAAATATTTAGCTGCACTGTTGCCTTACAACATCAATGAAGAAACAGAAAATGTGTGCCAGCGAAGGACTCAAACTTTCCTCAAAGATCTGGAAAAATACGCTGCTAAAGAATTGGGTTTAAAAAAAGTTGATGTGAGTAAATTATCCCCTGAATTCATTAAAGATCTAAAAAGAAAATACGCACAAGCTGAAGAAGGGGTGCACTGGTGTGATCTAAGTCGTCGTAACATTGCTGTCATCTGGTTGGCTGATCCAAATGCAAATTGTCAACAAGGCAACTATGCCCATTGCCAAAGAGTGCGAGTAACCCAACTGAGAAGCCAGAATGTTTCCGATTTTTATTGGGTCAACAATGAAAGAATTGTTTTTGAAACCGGTGGGGATCAACTCAACGATATGACTGGTTTCATTGATTCCATTGGCATTTATGCGGTTAACAAAGATGGGACAAAAGCCAAGCAATTGGTAGAGCCAGCAGATGCATTAACCTACCACAAAGTTATTAGCACCATTACGCTGCATCGATTACCGGAGGATCCTGAGCATATTTTGGTGATGCGGAACGATCGCAAACGCTACTATCTCGATGTCTATCGGATGAATGTCTACACCGGTAAATTTTTTCGAGTTTTATCTCAACCAGGACCGGTTACAGATTGGGGGGTAGACAACAACGGAGTTGTCAGAATGGCAACAATGCAGGATGAAAACTCGCTGTCCTATGAAACCCAGATTATGTACAGAGACAACGAAGACGCGGAATGGCGAGAGGTTGATCGTTTTGAAGGCTTGCAAAATGGCTGGGGTGACATTGGTTTTACTGAGGACAATAAGAAAATATACGTTACCTCCAACCTAGGTCGTGACACTTTCGCTCTGAGTCTGTTTGACCCAGCAACCGGAGAAATGGAAGACCTATTTGAGAACGAAGGCACAGATGTCACACGAATAGGAATGACTGAAGATGGGGAAGCGATAACGATTCTCTATAACGATATAGACACCAAACCAAAACGACATTTCTTGAATGATAAATGGAAAAACATCTTGGAGAATTTTACGACAGCATTCGGTGTTGATTATGTGGGGATTGCATCAATGAGTGATGATCAACAAAAAATGATTCTCTCAATTGGTGATGATAGAAATCCAGGTGATTATTATCTTTATGACAGAAAGAAAAACCAGATCGCATATTTGGGCTCAACAAGGCCTTGGATTGATCCAAAAACTATGGCAGAGATGAAGCCAATTGAGTTCGAAGCCAGAGACGGAGAAACAATACATGGGTTTTTAAGTGTGCCCGTTGGTAGTGATGGCAAGAACTTGCCTTTGATCGTTAATCCTCACGGTGGACCTTTTGGCATCCAAGATGTCTGGCGGTACAACCCTGAAACACAGTTTTTTGTCAACAGAGGTTATGCGGTCATGCAAGTCAACTTCAGGGGTTCAGGTGGATACGGCAAACGCCACGAAAGAATCGGCTACAAACGTTGGGGCTTGGAAATGCAGGATGACATCAGTGATGGTGTTAACTGGGCTGTGGAACAAGGCATAGCAGATCGTGATCATGTCTGCATTTACGGAGCAAGTTATGGTGGTTATGCGACTATGGCTGGCATCACTTTGACTCCTGAGCTGTATCGATGTGCCGTTAACTACGTCGGCATCTGGGATATAAAGATGCTCTACGAACAAAACGGCAGGTGGGTAGATAGAGCGAAGAGATGGTTTCACAATCATGTGCTTGATCCAAAGGAGGATGTTGATCAACTCAAAAAGACTTCGCCTAATTTTCACTTGGATAAAATTCAAGCGCCTTTGCTCATTGTTCACGGCAGACGCGATTACAACGTTCGCATTGAGCAAGCAGAAACCTTGATGGATGCGTTGGATAAAAAAAATATACCCTACGAAGTTCTGATTAAAAAAGAAGAAGGGCATGGGTTTAGACTGGAGGAAAATAGAGTTGAGCTCTACACAGTTATGGAAAAGTTCTTTGAGAAGAATTTATCTAAACCAAGCCTACGGAGTGACTAACTCAGCAATTCCCACACGGCTCGATCAGCTTGGCTGATCGCAGCATCCACATAAGCAGAACCCTGTGCATCGCTATTGGCAATAGCAATATTGCCAAATGGTTTTCTGCCAATCACGTGAGGATAGCGTTCATCGTCAAGGCTATCTGGCATCTCCCCACCAAAGAACTCAGCATCAAATAAATTGTTGTACTCGTAGGAATAGCCATGCGCCCATCGGTTGACGGTGATGGCGGCAACGTCGTCTTCATCAAAGTCTTTACCAAACATTCCTCTCAATTGATCAAATAATTTGCCTTCATAATCTTGATAGGTCATCTTCAGTATGTCGTAACGCCCCAGTCGGTATTGTTCTCTACTGGTGTAACCTTGGTTGGGTCGCGTAGGCACATGTTGCATCATGAACACCACTGGATCTTCAAAAGTCTGGGGAAACTGATAGTCTCCGAGGCTCACCGGAAAATCAACATAAAAGCTATTATAAAAACAATTTGGACACTGCAGCGTATGGACCTTTTTTTTTGCTAGCATATGCCAATTCTTCATCGCTACCTGTACCCAAACCAGTGGCACTTTTACATTGTACTTAAGGGCCTCCTTCTGTTTCTCTGGCAGTTGAGGACAAAGATCTGGAATGATGCCGTTGTAGCAAGCAAGAATGCATTGCTTGGCATGAACCTTATACAGTGCTCCTTGTTTTGCAAAAATTATTTCGACTCCATCTTTTGTGTTGGTGGCCGATACCACGGTACTGTTCAAACGGATGTTGGTATCTTGTCCTGGCTTATCCAGCATGGAATAGTCTGCTTTAGCAGTAACAATATCTTCCATATTGTCCCCAGGTATTGAATTCGGAATAAGTTTCCGCACCAGTAATCTTGCAATCGTTGCATTGCCGTCGGGAAAGTGAAAAATATACGGCTCATTGGATAACTCGTTTTTACTCATGTAGTCACGAATGCTGTCATCAAAAGTTTCAATATCGTACATGAGATTTTTCTGATCATTTATTTCATCGCTTGACCCTTCTTCATCCGTAAAGCCTAACCCGGAAAAACCTGGCAATCCGTCACCCCAGCAACCGGTAGCAGGAATGGAATCATTGCCCACTCCCCAAAGACCCCATACTAAACTATGAAAAAGACCAATCACCTCATCACCAACTTTGTGGTAGTTCCTTAAATAATCTTCGTAACTGATGTTGTCTAACAAATAATATTTCTCCTCGAGACTTAATTCAGGAAAAAAATCGGTCTGGTCCAGAAAAAGCCTAATAAATTCTTTTTTGGATTGCTCTGAAATTGGCATCTGAGATGCAACTCTTTGAATATTCTCAGGTTTTATTGATTCTTTATAAGTAAGATCGTATCTAAAACTAGGTACATTTTTAACGATCCGACTGACTCCATAGGTTGCTTTGTTAAAATAAAAGCCTGTATCAAACTTTCTATTCTTGAAGTAATCAAAATCATATGCCGTATAAAATTTTTCAAAATCTATGCCGAGATCAGACAATAGTTTTTTTGAAACCTCCTCATAATAGCTTGGTGACTCTACTGATTGACTGCCCCCATAGGCAAGCATCGTCCGGCCATTCACAACAAATTCGTTGCGTTTGGCATGGCCTCCAAAATCATCGTGGTTGTCTAGAATAAGAATTTTTGGGACTTTTCCCGTACGTTCTTTAAAAAAATGAGCAGCTGACAATCCTGAAATACCGCCGCCAACCACAATTAAATCGTAGCTCTCGTCTAAATCTTCAGCCTCATCAATAAAGCCACTGCCTGTAAAAGCAAGTTTATGTGCGTAATTAAAAGAGCCCGGATGATTGCCTCTAATCCCTGTCAATAACGGAGGATAATAGTCAGATAAAAGATCCGAGGGTTTCAGTAAGTGAATGGGAGCCAATGTCCCTGCAATGCCTAGGCTTACTCCATTTAGAAAATCACGTCGTGAAATACCTTTTTGTCTGTCTTTTGGCTGTTTCATTTGCAATTAATTAATTTGATATACCGTAACTCCATCAATCATGGTGCGTAAAACACGAACATCACCAATTGCATCAACCGGTATGTCAAAAAGATTTTGCTCGAGGACAATTAAATCAGCAGCCTTGCCCACTTGAATTGAACCGGTGGTAGTTTCCTGATGCATTAAATACGCCGCATTGATCGTGTAAGCCCTGAGCATCTCATCCAAATCCATTCTTTCAGCTGCATTCAGCACCCCGGTAATCACATTTTCTGGGTCTTCTCTTCTAATCGCTGTTTCAATTGCAACCAAAGGATTCATAGTTGACACTGCCCAATCGCTCCCACCCACAATCATGCCTCCAGACTCATGGATACTTCCTATGGGATACATCCGATTGACTCTCTCGGGTCCGACTTCGGGCAAGTTAATTTCCGTTATGTATAACTCAGGATAGGCCCAGACCGATTGGAAATTTGCGATCACTCCGAGCTCAGCAAACCTTGGTATGTCTGTTTTACTGATTAGTTGCAGATGAGAAATATGGTGGCGATTATCCGTGGGGCCATTCACAGAAAGTGCCATTTCAAAAGCATCCAGACCCGCGCGAACGCCTCGATCGCCAATGGCATGCATGTGCACCTGAATGCCCTCTTTGTCAAATCGAGTAACTGCCGCATTCAGCTCTGCTGGGTTTAGATTTAGCTCTCCCATGCTGCCTGTGTTCAAATAAGGCTCAAGCAATGCGGCTGTTTGACCTTCTAAAACCCCATCAATAAAAATTTTGATGCTGTCTACATCAATTCTTGGGTGTTGGTGTTGTTGCCGCTTGGCAAACACCTCTTCAAACCCCCCAGGCCCTACGGTAAATCCTGTGTTCCCATACTCGATGCTGGTGATCATCCTTAAATTAAGTCCACCCTTATCTGCCAGTCTCTTGTACGCAGCCAAATGCTGTTCTCCCACGCTTGCAGCTATGATTGAGGTAATGCCAAAACTGTGTGCCAAATTTTGAGCAAACAAAAGCCCATCATCAAATAGTTCCAAATCATCTCCAGGTATGATTTGTTTAATCAGGCTTATTGCTGCTGGTTCTCTTAGTGTTCCAGTTGGCTCTCCTGAGACGGGATCTTTTTCAATAATACCCAATTCAGGATTTGGAGTGTCTGCAGTAATCCCAGCCAATTCAAGTGCTTTGGAATTTGCCCAGCCTGAATGGCCATCCTCCCCATCTAGGTATATCGGTATTTCTGAACTGACAGCATCCAAAAGAGATTTGTTTGCGTTGCCCGCTGGAAACAACCCAAGATTGTATCCAGCACCTACAACCCAACCTGTACTCTGAGTCGTAGTGCTGTTTAGGCATCGTGCAACCTCATTTTGAATGGCTTCGATGCTTGGCATACCAAAGACAGGGCATTTCAACTGGTCAATACCTGACCAGATTGGGTGCGCGTGGGCATCATGGAAAGCAGGCATCAACATCCGACCTTTGAGGTCATTGACTCTTGTCGTATAACCAATATATTCTGAAATCTCGGAGTTGGCTCCAACCGCGACAACAACCCCATCTGTGATGGCGACTGCTTCGGCCCAAGGCATGTCTTGATTCATGGTATAAACGGCCCCATTTACAAATACTTGATCAGAATTTGTTCTTGCTGGCTCCACAGTTGCTGCACCAATTATGCTGAGTGGGCCTGTAATTATCAGGCAGATTAATACAACCGATGCTTTTTTCATACTTAGTCTCCGAGTCATATATTTACTTAATGGTAAATAGGCTTGTGAAGGACATCAATGATTATTGTCGAGCTTTAATCTCAACCCATTGTCGGGTCATAACCCGATCAACTTCTGGGGGTAAGATTTTGGCAACAAAGAGTTTACGCATCAGTTGTTCCTGAGGATAGATACCAGGATTGTTTAAAGCGGCTTCATTGATCAGAGGTTTTGAGGGAATGTTTGCATTGGCAAAGTTAACCTTGTTGCTGATTTCAGCTATGACTTCAGGTCTCAAGATGTAATTGAGAAATTTATGAGCATTTTCAGGGTTGGGTGCATCCGCTGGTATGGCCAGCATATCAAACCACATCAAAGTCCCTTCTCTGGGGATTCTATATTCAATTTGCACTCCATTGCCTGATTCTCTGGCTCTATCCGCTGCTTGAAGAACATCTCCAGACCAGGCAAATGCCAGGCAGATATCTCCATTGGCGAGATCATTGATGTATTTGGATGAATGGAAATATTGGATATAGGGTCGGACATTTTTCAACAAGACTGTGGATTGCTCTTGATAATCTTTGGGGTTGTGAGAATTCGGGTCTAAACCCAGATAATGCAAAGCAGCCTTGAACATTTCGCTTGGAGCATCTAAAAATGCTACCCCACAATGCTGAAATTTAGCAATAATCTCGGGGATAAAAACAACATCAAGGGTATCCATTGCAAAATCTGCACCCATAACTTCTATAGCCTTTTGTTTGTTGTAACCAATGCCTGTTGTGCCCCATAAGTAAGGAATGGAATGAGCATTATCTGGGTCAAGATTTTCCAGTAAACTCATCATCGCTGGATCCAAGTTAGCGTAATTGTTGAGTGCTTGTTTGTTGAGTTTCTGCAATACACCGGCTATTATTTGCCGTCCCATAAATTCACTGCTGGGGCCAACAATGTCATAACCTGTGTTGCCTGCAAGTAACTTGCCTTCAAGAATCTCATTGCTGTCGTAAACATCGTAAATCACATCGATGCCTGTTTCTTTCTCAAATTCGCTGATGGTAGTATCGGCTATGTAATCAGACCAGTTGTAGACTCTAACTTCTTGTTTTATATTGTTTTCTTCTTCATTGGTACCACAAGAACTTACCCCCAATGTGACAACAAAAATTACCAGAAGCCCAGTCAGCAGATTCTGTTTGTAATCGACTTTCATCACAGTCTGTCTCGAATTGAATAATAGAGCATCCCTAGGTAAAACCCCGGCCAACGCAATAAAGTTCCGCCTGGGAAAGTTGGTATCTTTATCTTACTAAAAATATCCAACCGATCTAAAGTCCCACCGATTGCTTCTGCCATCACTGTCCCCGCTAAAGATGCCATGGCAATGCCATGTCCTGAGAAACCATGTGCAAAGAATACGTTGGGTCGTAGACGCCCTAAGTGTGACATGCGATTCACCGTTACTGCAAGTGAGCCACCCCACGCATAGTCTATTCTCTTTTGCGCCAATTTTGGATACACCTCAAGCATGGTTGCTCGGACATAATCTTTCAAAAGCTTTGGAAACTTTCTTGTGTAATTCTCTCCTCCCCCAAACAACAGCCGATTGTCTGCTGACATTCGAAAATAATGAATATGAAATTTATTATCATGGACGCATACATTGTCGCGGTTGATAAAACGTGCTTCGGGTTCTTCAAGAGGTTCGGTGGCCAACATAAAGCCGTTGATGGGCATAATTTTGCCAGCAATACGTCCTTCAAGTTTGCCCAAATAAGCATTGCACGCCAAGACGATATGGTCTGCTACAACTTGTCCACTTTCTGTGCTGACTGTTGAGGGCTGATTCTTGGAATAGTTGATCACCTGGGAATGTTCGTAAATATCAGCTCCTGCATCCTTGGCAGCCTGGGCAAGACCCAAAGCATAATTCAAAGGGTGTAGATGCATTCCACCCATATCAAGTGTACCCCCACCCTTGTAAAGCGGGCTGTGTAACATTTCAAAAACCTCGGGCTCACTCAGGCAACTTATGTGCTCATAATTGTAATCGGTGTTTAATTTGGCGACGTATCTTTTGAAGTGGTCGGCATCGTTTGGGTTGTTTGAAACCTTCATACTGCCTGGGGTTAAATCACAATTAATCCGATGCTGATGAATTCTATTTCTTACAATTGATTTAGCCTCTTCAGCTATTGCCCAAAGATCATGTGCGAGTGATTTTCCATAATCAGACTCCAATTGGAGTATATTTTTGTTGTGGCCACTGCCCGCCTGACCACCATTTCGCCCGGACGCTCCCCAACCAATTTTGTGCGCCTCCAAGAGGGCCACCTTGTAGCCTTTTTCTGCTAAATTCAACGCCGAGAGCAACCCGGTAAAGCCCCCACCAATGACACAAACATCGGCTTTAACCGACTCGGTCAGGGGGGGATAGGAGATTAAACCTTTTGCAGTTGCAACATAATAAGAGTCTGGGTAATCAGAAATTGATTGCATTTGCTGATCACAAAAAATACATGTTAAATTCTCTGTACAGCAGCCGCAGTAGCATCGAGTGTTGAAATTGCTTTGGTGATCAGTTCATCGATCTGTTCGTGGGTAATGATTAATGGAGGGGCGATAATCATGGTGTCGCCAACTGCCCTCAATACCAGGCCATTCTCTATGGCAAGATCTCGGCAGAGTGAACCCACATTTTGCTCGGCAGCAAATCTTGTCCCTGTATTTTTATCTTTGCATATCTCTAGCGCAGCTACCAATCCTCTGGCTCTGGCTTCACCAACAATTGGATGGTCAATCAAGGACTGCCATCGTTTTGCCAAATAGGGTGCTGTGTGGTTTTTGACTTGGTCGATGACTTTATCCTCAGCCAATATTTTTATATTGGCAATCGCAACCGCACAGGAAACAGGGTGTCCTGAGTAGGTAAACCCATGGGTAAATTCTCCGCCTTTAGCAATAATGGTGTCAGCGACCTTATCATTTACCAAAACTCCACCCAACGGGAGGTATCCTGAAGTAACACCCTTAGCAAAAGCTATTAGGTCGGGTTTAATTTCATATGTAGTGCTACCAAACCATTCTCCCAACCTGCCAAAGCCTGTAACAACCTCATCTGCAACCAAAAGAATTTCATTGTCATCGCAGATCCTCTGGATTACAGGCCAGTATGTTTCCGGCGGAATAATGACCCCTCCGGCGCCTTGTATGGGCTCTGCAATGAACGCTGCAATTTTATCGATGCCATGGTGATCAATAGCCTTTTCTAATTCTTCAGCAACTGCTATACCAAATGTATTTGGATCAATATCTCGACCTTCTTGAAACCAATACGGTTGTGCAATGTGGATAATATTGGGGATGGGTATCCCTGCTCCTTGGGTGTGCATTCCCTCCATACCACCAAGACTTGCAGCAGCAATCGTGCTGCCATGGTAGGCATTTTTCCGGGCAATAATAATTTGTTTGTCTGGCTTGTCTTGCAGTTGCCAAAATCTTCGTACCAACCGAATTACTGTATCGTTTGCTTCCGAACCCGAACCGGTATAAAAAACACGGCTAAACCCGTCAGGAGCAATTTCGCTCAAAATCTCACCCAGTTCGATTGCAGGAGGATGGGCGCATTGGAAAAAACTATTGTAGTAGGGTAATTCTTGCATCTGTTGATGGGCCGCTTCAATTAACTCAGTACGGCCGTAACCAAGATTGACACACCACAATCCTGACATTGCGTCCAGAACTTGATGTCCCTCGGCATCCCATATGTATATACCCTCGCCTTTGGTAAATACTCGGCTGTCCTGCTTAGATAACTGGTTGTAATCCGTAAATGGATGCAAATAATGTTTGCGATCCAAATCTTGCCACTGCTCCAGTTTCTTAGTCATATCTAAACACTCAATAATAAAAATTCACGCTCCCAAGGGCTGATCACTTCAATTTCTTCGATATCATGCTGTCTAAACCACTCGGAAATATCTTCTTGCTTCATGGTTTTTCGGCAAATACTTTGCAGGCATTACCAAAATAATTAAACAAAGCGGTTGATGTAGAACTGGTCCCAGGCTTCCACTCCGGGTGCCATTGCACCGATAAATTAAACCCTTGCGCTCCGTCAACGGTAAAAGCCTCAACCAGACCATCATCGCTAACAGCATCCACGGTAAGACCATCACCCAACTCTTGAACGCCCTGGGCATGAAGAGAATTGACTTCTGCAGACTCAACCCCAGTAATCTGGTTCAACAAACCATTACTTACAAAACTTACCTTATGACTGACACCGTACTGTATTTCCTGTGGGTCATCGCGTTTAAAATCATGGTCTTTGTAACTGGAGTCTCGGTCAAGGTCTTGGTAGAGTGTGCCGCCAAAAGCAACGTTCATTTCTTGGAATCCACGACAAATTGCAAACAAAGGAATTTCTCTTTCAAGGATTGCATCAATCATCGAAAACACAAAGCTATCACGGGATTCATCCACTATTAATTCTTCATCAATTACTTCCACGTTGTAGCGATCTGGATGGACGTTGGAAAGACTCCCGGTTAATAAAAAACCGTCCAATTTATCGAGAATACTCTCATTGAGCAATTCATCTTTCACCGCTGGGATTAAGACACCAGCGCAATCTGCATAGTCAGTGACGGCGCTGATGTATTTCTCACCCACCATATGGAAATAATGCCGATCCTGGATGCGTCTGCAAGATACGATGCCTACCAACGGTGTAATTTTGGAACTCATAAAATTGACTGTTATTTTACTGTTAGCAGTAAAATATGGCTAACTAAATTGTTGTTTTTTTGAATCCAGTTTGCAACATTAAGAGGCCAATCTTGTTTTTCAAACTATCTCCAATGCCCATTACAGATGGTACAAAAATTAATACTAAGTAAGGCGAAAGCATCATCCCAAAAATGAAGGTTATTGCCAGCGGCTGCACCAACTGAGCTTGCAGACTATTTTCAAAGAGCATTGGAGTTAATCCGACCACTGTTGTTGTTGAGGTTAGCAACACAGGTCTTAATCGCTCTCTGACTCCTTCAACAACCGCTTGTGCAAGGTCTAATCCATCTGCAATAAATCGCTTAATAGTAGTCACCAGAATAATGGAGTCATTCACCAAAACACCACTCAAGCCAAGAAGTGCCATGAGGCTGAACATATTCAAATTGAAATCCATGAGGTAGTGACCAAAAATGGCTCCAACCAAACCAAAAGGCACTACGGACATAATTACTAAAGGAGTGGTATAGCTGGAAAATAACCAAGCAAGAATAATGTAGATAGATGCGATGGATAATATTAAAGCAATACTTAAATCACCTAGAGCTTCCGCTTGCTCTTCGGCTTTTCCTTTAAACTCCACCTTGACACCAAACTGTTTTTCTATGTCAGGGGCTATCTCTTGACGGACTCTAGCTAAAACGGCATTGGTGGTTGTTACCACCGGATCAACATCCCCCGTCACGGCAACCTGTCTTACCCCGTCTTCGCGATTTATTCTAGTAAAGCCTAAACGTTTCGTCAGAGTCACCACTTCTGACAACAAAACATTGGTTTTGTCTGGTGATCTTAAATAAATATCCCTTATGGTTTGTTGTTTGGTTTCAGCTGCGGGTAATTTCACTCGGACTATAATTTCTTCGGCATCCTCAGAAAATCTTTTTGCAACAGCTCCTGAGAATGAATTGCGAACTTGGCGTGCTACATCTTCTGTTGAAAAGCCCATGGCTTCCCCTTCAGGTTTCAATTCTAAGAGGATATCCTCTTTACCAAAGGGCAGATCATCCTCTACCGCGAGCAGACCGGGTACTCCTCTTAGTTGTTGCTGAAGTTCTACAGCGGCCATTTTCATAGACTGCATGTCCTTACCTACAATACGGATATCCACATCTCGGCCTGGGGGGCCCCCAGCTTGGGTTTCAAAAATAAGGAGTCTCTCTAAACCGGGTAACAATCGAGTTTGTTCTTCCCACGTTTTAATAAACATCGGATTTCTCACGTCTCTCAGATCACCATCAACCAGCTCCACACTGTAAGAACCTATATGATTTCCAGTGGTGTTGGTAATAAGATTACCGCGACCTGTATCGGTGGTTCCGATGTTGCCAATTCCGAAAGTTAAAAGACCACCTTTGCCATTGGTTAAGATATCTTCAGCTGCCTTGGCAGATCGTCCTAATTCTCTTGCCATTGCCTCTGTTACATACGCTGATGAGCCAGGAGTAAATGTGAAATTGGCATGAATGGTGTCGCTTTCAGGTAAGGCAAAAAACTCAAACTTGACTCGACCCGAAGACAGCAAGGTAATGGCAATAAAAAACATGCAGAGCGTTGCAATAACTGTAAACCCTTTGTTCAGAAAGGTTATTTCACTGAACCGGCAAAAATATTGATCTCTGAAATGGCTGAACCAAGCGTCAAATTTTCTTGGCTTTGTTTGTTCTCCTTGGCTGCTCTTTTTGAGTGATTTCCTAAGATGCATGGGTAACACAAGGAAACACTCAACAAGACTGGCTACAATAATCAAACTCAGAGTTATAGGAATGCCTGAAATAATTTCCCCTACCTCATTTTTTACCATCAACACAGGTAAAAAAGCAGCCATGGTTGTGAGAGATGCAGCCAACACAGGGGCAAACATGCGGTTGGCTGCTTGAGTGGCAGCGTCTTGGTAGTGCATGCCTCGACGATGTAGAGTGGTGGCATGCTCGGCAACCACTATCGTATCATCGACCACAATGCCAACTCCCAAAATAAGTGCAAACATGGTAATCATATCCAATGACATGCCTAACATAGACATCGCACCCAACCCTCCAAGAAAAGCAACAGGTATGCCAATGGCAACCCACAACGCCACTCTGCCATTCAAAAAGAGGAATAGGACTCCCAGAACAAGCAACAGACCCAGTTGGCCATTCTGGACTAGCATTGTTAGACGTTGTCTAACCGAATCAGCGAAAACATCGTACACAACGATTTCTAGTGACTGAGGATACTTGGTGCTAATTTTAGTCATGTATTGCTGTACCAAGTCTTGAGAAATTAAAGAATCTGCACCGCGAGTACGGGAAACTAGCAAACCGATGGATGGACCTTGATTGTTAATACGATAAGGAGAATCTTCCTGAAAGGTTTCAAAGACTCTGGCAATGTCTTTCAGATATAGTTTTTCTCCAGATCCTTTTGACACCACTTCAATCTGTCTCAGCTCCCTTGGAGTTCTTGCTAGCTGCTCGCTTCTGATTTGTTTCGAAATACCGCCAGAATTGATACTGCCTGATGGCAGATCAATGCTTGAAGCGGCTATCCGATTCGAGATATCACCGAGAGTCAAATCCAACTCCCGTAAATTGTCTGACGGCACTTCAATCCAAATCTCTTGGTCGCGAGCGCCTTCAAATCTAACATTTGCCAAGCCCATGTTGATTAAGTCATCTCGCATTTGCCTGGCGAAGTATTTCAGTGTTTTTTCTGAAAATGGGCCGGATATATCGATCCTACAAACTTCATCACGTTGCACGACTTGCGCAACAATAGGCTTCTCAATATCTTGGGGAAATGTAGTTATTCTAGAAACAGCTGACTGTACATCGGTCAAAGCTTTTGACATGGATGTGTCTGCTTCAAAAAAAAGCTGCATCTTAGTCCTGCCTTCATAAGCTGTTGCTACGACTTTTTCGACTTTGTCTATAAATCGGACCTCGGGTTCTATCGCATCAATGATATTAGCCTCTACATCCTCAGCGCTTGCGCCCGACCATTCCACATCAATGGTTATCAGTTCCAATCCGAAATCAGGCATCAATTGTCGCTTCATTTGGGTTAAGCCGTAGGCCCCAAAAAGAATCATAAGAATCATCAGCAAGTTACCTGCGACCTTGTGTTGTGAGAAAAAAGTAATGACACCGAATCTAAATTCATCAGTAGCATTCCCTCTCTTTGGATTGTTTTGATTGTAGTTCTTATCGGTCATTGCAAAATCTCAACCGTAACTCCTTCACCTGCTTCTCTGAGTTGAGTCACAGCTATCATATCCCCCTCCTCGATGACACTAGGTTGTTTTGCAACTATGAGAGTATTGATATTGTCGTATCCCAGAATAGAGATAAACCGCTTTTCCAATCGTTCATTCTTGATAACAAATACATAACCTTCTTCATAAATGGCGGTGTCCGGTACAGAAATAATTTGGTTGTAAGTTTTGTCAGGTACCTTAATCCCTACAAAGGCACCCGGTCTGATTAGAGCAGTGCTGGTGTTATCTGGCAACAATATTGCATAAACATCAATACCACCGGTGTTTGATTTGATTTCAGCGCCAATACGTGCAATGTTGGCGTCAAAATTGAAGGTCCTATTACCTGCAGTCCAATTAATAGACACGGGTCTACCAATCACCGACTGGCTGTCTTCCAACAATCGTCCATATTGTGCTTTGGATAATGAAAAACGAACTTCAAGGTTTGTTATATCAATAATTTCGCCCACTTTGTCATTGAAAGTACTGACTTGTTTGCCAAGACTAGCAACAACACCATTAATAACTCCATCGTAAGGCGCAAACAATTTAGTGTCACGAAGGTCTTTTTTTGCTTCAGCTAAAATTATTTCTTGTTGGATTTTTTCCAACAGAGCATTGTCTTTAAACTGTTCAGAAACAGTGCCTTTCAGAAATAATTTTTCCGCTCTCTCAGCATCGTTTTTAAGAATGTCGAATTTTGCTTGTCCTTCAGTCACTGCATTTCGATATTCAAAATCATCAATCATAAGAAGAAGCTCGCCTTTTATTACGACCCCTCCCTCTTTAAAATTTCCTCCAACCTCAGTTACTTGCCCACCAACAGAGACTCGTAAATCACTCCTTCTGGCAGAAGTAATTTCTCCATATAATTTCAGCTGTGGCGTGATGTTTTTATACTCTGCTACTGCCGCTTCAATGGGCCAAACTTTTTCTGGTGCATCAATAATTTCAGGTTCGGTCTTGGTCGTCATTAAATAGAAGATAAACAACACCGTAAACCCAACGAGTATTAACGTTGCTTTTGACCTTTTAAATACTTGGTTTAAAAAATTTTTTTTCTCAGAATTCATACGCACAATACCGCAAAGAATTTGAACCCAAGAGCGTCTTGGATTCAAATCTTCTACGAGGTTTGATGCTAAAGAAATCCCCCTGAAAAGTCCTTAAACGTTACAAAAAGTTACATAGTACTCAGGGTTTTACAATCATGAATTTAGCGTTGCTTTCCGCAACGATGTGCCGTGCTTTCTTGTGGATAATCAAACCGTGCATCACCGCAACTTGCCCCTTCCTTTTGATCAGTCTACCCTCAAGTAGTATTGTTTCATTGATGGGCAACGGTCTGCGATATCTTAATTCGCATTTTGCAGTCTGTGCAATCTCGTTTTTTAAAAATAGCCAATTCGCCATTACATCGTCTAATAGACTAAAGATGATCCCCCCATGAGTGATGTTGTTGTAGCCCACGTGGTGTTCTCCGGGTTTAAACTCTCCTCGACAAACATCGCCGTCAATACGAAACTTAATCCTTAAACCGATTGGGTTACTGGGACCGCAAACGAAGCAATTATTATTCTCAAAATCTATAGTGGTCTCACTCATAAGAATTAATCCAGTAAATTAAATTTTATGCCATTGGCATCAGCAACAATTTTACCCGCTGTGGTCCCAGCAAAGTGTGCTGCCAAAACGACAATGTCGCTGTCTGTCAAATAATCCACAAGTTTGATCCTTGTTTCATTGGCTTTTTCCTTGTCTTCACAAAACATTGTTGTCCAGTGAGGATAACAAACTTGGATTGGGTTATGCAGAACATCGCCGGTCAGAATGCCACGAGAATTCTTTGCTCTAAGCTCAATACAAAAGTGTCCTGGACTGTGTCCTGGTGTTGGCAATATGGTAATTCCCTTGCCTAAATCAAAGTCACTATCAATGATAATCGACTGACCCGATTGGATAACAGGAAGAACGCTGTCTTCATAGACCAGACGTATGTATTCATCAAATGGATTACCCGTTTGTTTTTGCATGCCTTCGAGCTCGGTTTGGGAAAAAAGATATTGTGCATTCGGAAAGGTTGGAACCCAGCGCCCGTCTTGCAGTTTTGTATTCCAACCCACATGATCTGCATGCATGTGTGTACACAGCACATAATCTACCTCTCGTGGATCGACCCCACTTTGAATTAAATTATCAAGGTAGGGACTATTGCGATTATTCCACTGCGATAAAACACCCTCATTGGCCTTGAAGATAGGTCCAGAGCCTATTCGATTTTTATCATTGCCAATGCATGTATCGACAATGGCTGTAAACTCTGGGGTTTTAACAACATAAGAATGGGTGCTGATGATGATGCTTTCATTCGCAAAATCAAAAAAGGGATGGATCCAATCATGGTGTTGATGAAAGTGATTAAGATCAACATCTGGAAAGGCTATTGCTGCTTTGAAATGGTCAGTGCCATCCAGTACTTTTGCTACTGAAATATCACCAAAGTATTGTGTTCTCATAATTAATAAGTTTGGTGACTAAAACCAACTCAATCTGAGTTGAGTACGTATCTATCGTTTGAATCTATAATTAAAATATCTGTCAAAAAAGGGTTTTCTTCTTTTGTAAGCAAGGTAAAAAATAAGTGCTGCAAAAACTGCGATAAACCCGTCAACGCCAGCAGAATTAATTAGGATCATGGTGTTATCTCTGACCTCTTGAAGCCACCAGACATGAAATTTCATTGCCTCTTCTGCGGATTTTTCTGCCGCTTCTGTAGCAACTGTGGCAGCCTCTGCTGCATCCATTGCTGCGGCTGCGGCTGCGGCTGCTTCTGCAACTGCTTCTGTTGCCAGAACTTTAGCTGTGGCTAATTTTGCTGCATCTTCAGCGGCAACTATAGCTTTGTTTGCCAATGTTGCTGCTAGCTCTATCGCTGCAGATAGTTCTGATGTTTCAGTAATCGCTCTTGTTGCTGCTAATGCTTCTGCTGCGGCTGCTGCTGCTTTGGCAGTGGCTGTAACTTTTGCTGTGGCGTTTTCTGCTGCAACTGTTAATAGTGCTATTGTCTCATCTCCAGCTGCTGCTGGTTCTGTTTCTGTGGCTGTGGTTACGGCATCCGCCAACTCTGCTGCAGCTAAATCTACTGCGGTTACTGCTGCGGCTGCGGCCGTGGCTGTTTCTGTGGCTGCGGCTACGGCATCTGCCAACTCTGCTGCGGTAACTGTACCTACTGCAATCGCCGCTGCTTCTGCAGTGGTTGCTTCTGTGGTTGCTTCAGCTGCGGCAGTTGCTGCTGCACCTGCTTCTGCAGCTACATCCTCTGCGACTTCTTTTGCTGTTGCTAAATCTGCTGCGGCAGTTGTTGCTGCATTCTTTGTGGCTGCGGCTGTGGTTGCTGCTTTGTTTGCTGTTTCTATCGTTGCTGCAGGATAGTCGGATGTCAGAAAAGCCAGCACAACTAAGGCCGAGGCAATTACGATAGCAATATCAGTTGCTTTAGTTAGCTGCCTGAGGAAATTTTTTAACATGCTCTAAATATAGTTTAGGATCTATTAAAAATAAAGAAATAAAAAAAAGGGCCCTTTCACAAGAGCCCTTTTTTGCTTTTATTAAATTTTAACAACTTAAAAAAGCTTTATTTATCTCAGTTACACACCGCCTCGGCCGTACATTCCTGAGAGAATTGCGAGAACAATGATACCAACAACGCCAGCATCACCCAAAGCATTGATCAAGTCGACCAAGTTACCCAGGACAGCGCCCACGAATGGTACATCCATACCAAATACTACGCCTGCTGCAACACCAAGTGCCACAAGTGCAACTGTAATATCGGTTAGTTCTCCAATCCAACCTTTGATTCTATTCATGATAAAATCCTCCCCTTAATTAAGGTTTAAACGTTCGTCCCCTTTACTACAAAGGAGACTCATTGATCTAACCAAAAGCCCACACTTGAGTCAAAAAAACATGTATAATTTGTTTTAAAACAACAATATTCATTCATCCTCTATGTAATTGTTTTTATGAAGTTATTTCTGGCTTTTGGGTTATTTAATACTATAAAAAAACATTAAGTTTTCTGCCAAAATCATTGATTTCATTAGACTTTAGGGTTTTTTTGTCAAATTGCCCAAAAATTTAAATAAAATCAAAAAAAACTGCGCTTTTTAGACTGATTCTAATTTATTTTATTCACTATAACTAGGCTTTCAAGTGGTGGCCAGAGGTGGAATTGAACCACCGACACGCGGATTTTCAGTCCGCTGCTCTACCAACTGAGCTATCTGGCCACAGGGATGACCCATTTTATAGAATTCGTAAAAGAAAACCTAAAAAAACTCGTACTAGTCTGGGGGGACATAGCCTGTGGGTTTTTGAGAGCCCCCACCAAAGAAAAACTTTATCATCTCTTCTTGCAAATACTTCCTAGCTTCAGGGTTTACCATTGACAATTTATTTTCATTAAGCAGCATAGTTTGATGCTCTATCCACATTTGCCAAGCCTGTTTTGAGACTGAATTATAAATCCTTTCCCCGATTTCACCAGGATATGGAGGTCGGTCCAAACCCTCTAGTTCCTTCTGAAAATGTTCACAAAATACCAGTCTAGTCATTGTTTTAGTAAAGCTGATTAACCAACCCCTTGACTGGAGCTGATAACCCTAAGGAGCCCAACTGATCCAGGCTAAATGATTGCGTTTTTGGTTGATGTGCTGTGTTCATAAATTGCCCATCCATCCTAATTTGAATCGGGTGTATATACAAATCAAAATGACTGAAGGAATGCTTAAAAGGTTCCCATGGGTCAACCCATAGGATGTTATTAGTAAACTGCTGCTCACACCATACTTTAGGGTCGTCTGCAAGTTGGATTTGTGGAAATGACCATAAACCACCCCATATCCCTTTGGGTTTCCTCTTTTCCAGAAACAATTTCTTTCCATCAAAAATAATCATGAGAAAGTACGTTGATTCTGTACGCTTCTTTTTTGCTAACTTTTTTCTGGGAATTTCATCAACCAATTGATTCAGATATGAGTAACACTTGCTTACGATTGGACAATTGGAACAATTTGGATTTTTCGGTAAGCAGACTGTGGCACCTAAATCCATAATTCCCTGTGTGTAAATTTGGAAATTATCGACGGGTAAAGACTTGGCAGATAAATCCCATAATTGTTTACTGACTTTGCTCTCACCAGACCAACCCTTAACACCAAAAAATCGACTTAAAACTCTTTTTACATTCGCATCCAATATTGGTTTTGGCTCAATGCCACTCAGGGACAAAATAGCGCCCGCTGTTGATTTCCCTATGCCCGGTAAAGTTAAAAGACTTTCATAATCGGATGGCAATTCACTCTGATATTGGTTAACTATGATGTGAGCAGATCGGTGAATGTTTCTTGCTCGGGCATAGTAACCAAGTCCCGACCACAATTGCAGAACCTCGTCCAGTGATGATGATGCCAGTTCTGTAACTTCGGGAAATCGTTGCATAAACCGGATAAAATAAGACTCCACTGTGGCAACTTGGGTTTGTTGAAGCATGATTTCTGAAATCCAAGTTTTGTATTTTGATGGATTAATTTGCCAAGGAAGAGTTTTCCTTCCAGACTGATGCCACCAATCCACTACATTGGCAGCCAAATATTTATGTGGATCCTGAATCAAATAAGAACTTTTATGCTATCCTGCGATTTTTGTGACGCCGATAAAAGCCACCACAAAAATCATAATATAAGTGGCATGAACCCACATCAAAGTAGTTCGCATACCTGAGCTAATGGATTCTTCCAACTCTGGGCTTGATCCTTCTTCAGCAAGTCTTGCAAAAGATTCACCCAGAGGGAAAAACGCGATCTCTATGCCAAGGATTGTTATATTAATCAAACCATAAAGACCGACTTTTAAGGCAATGGAATTGGCCTCGTACGGCCCATTTCCCATGAACGAAGAAATAGCCACAGCAATAAGTCCCACGCCCAAAGCAGCAACTACAAACCTATTGATTTTTGACAATTGTTGCCCCCATGGTTTATCCAAGTTGGCCGCACCGCCTACGTTAATAATCAGCCATGCAATTACGAAGGCCCACATTCCAAGCAGAGTCATTAAACTGGGGTCGATATATCCCAGCGATTTTGATAGATGAATGCCCAACGGCAGAGCCATAACCCACATTATTCTTGGTAAGAGTTCGATTACTAGGGCGATTTCCAACAATTGGAAACGTGCTGGAATAGACAGTGATGTGTCTGTGGATTTTTTGGAACAAATCATGACCCCCATGTCTGTTCCTAGCCAAAAAACAAACATGCAGATATGCAGAAATTTCCAAATCTCATATTGATCCATCTTAGATCTCCTTTCTAACGGGTTCTTGTTTAGTTTGTTTGCACAGGAGGTTCAACAACCTCACCGACCTCTTGCCAACAATATAGTTCTCCTATATACATGGCTAAAGTGGCTTGTGTTTCTTCCGAAGCATTGTCAGCCTCCAAGGCTTCTAGATTTCTTTGTGCTAACTCTATTGCTCTTGGAACTCGCCAGTCCCTAAAAGCTCTACTCTGCTCCATGTTGACTGAAAAACGGGTTATCTCCAAGTATTCATCAGTCACAGTAACATCCGCACCAGACCATGAAAGTCTTATTTCAGACATCTTCCTCTCCTTAAATTAAGCTATCTATGATTATCATTTAATGAAAATAATTTGACAACTCTTTATCAAGTATAAACTTTCATATATTCTTAATGAGTTATAAAACAATAAGAGGTCAGTCACATGAGACCCCATGTAGAAATCATTCAGCAAAGTGATTTGTGTTGGCATCCTGCAGAAATGCATGGAGGTACTGGCAGAGTTATGCAACGAAACCTGTCCTATGATGAAGAAGATGGTTCTGCATCAACCAAACTGTATTTTGAAACTGCTTGGGATCGTCCAGGTGGCTACCATGAAGCTGATACCGAATGGTTTGTCCTCGAAGGTCGGATAAAAATGGGTGAAACAATTTTTGGTCCCGGGATGTATTGGCGTGCCCCTGCAGGTCTCAAAGTACCAGCCATTTCGGTTGATGAAAAATCAGAGATTTTATTGTTTCGTGAATACGGTGACTGGGGGTTCTCAGTCTCCGAGACTGACAAAAGCGACTTCATACCAGAAGGTGGAAATACTGCATCTGAGGAGCCAGGTAAGCTTACGATGGTGGATTCTTCAAAGATGGAATGGATGGACAACATCTATGAAGGCGACACACAAAGGTTCCTGCAACTTAAGATTCTCTATCACGACCCATCACCTGAATCTGAAAATGAAAAAGGATTTATTACCATGCTCGGCTGGGCACCGCCGGGATGGTCAGATGATCGATTAATTCATCATCCAGTGTTTGAAGAAGCCTACACCTTAACCGGTCATATGGATTACAATTTTGGTCGCTTCGTTCCGGGTGCTTATTTCTTCAGACCTGCTAGAGTTAAACACGGCCACTTCGTCGCAGGCGAAGAAATGGGAACTTCTTGGATCTTTAGGCTCGATGGTTCACTAATCAATTGGGTGACACTTAATGCAGAAGTTGTTATCAAGGGTGATCCGGTCAATTATGACCCCAAAACCCAGGGCCCTGTAATAGCAGGGATTCCTGTCAGATCAAGATCTACCAGCCCCTGGGATCTTGATGGGCAGTAAAAACAACTTTTTAGCCTTTTTCTGAATAAAACATTTCTAAAACATTATTGGTAAAGCAACATGGAAGGCATTATTGATATCGTAGTAAATTTGTTTACCCCAAAAGAAGTGGAACAGAAACAAACCGGTTTGGATGAGGATTTTAAAGAACAAGTCCGAATGCCAAAAGAGATGCGTGGTGGTGTCACAATAGAACAATACCTTGAAAAAATGGATCTTGCTGGTATCGAGCGATCGTTATTAATTGCCGTAAGAGCTGGGGACATCAGAGTACCGGAATCGTTTGAAATTCCCTATTCAAGGGTTTATGAAATTTGCCAAGAACATCCAGAGCGTTTTTCAGGTTTGGCTGGAATTGACCCTTTTAGGGGTATGGCTGGGCTCAAAGATCTGGAAGAAGCAGTAAATCACATGGGTTTTGTGGGTGCGCATTTATACCCTCACTGGTGTGAACTGCCCCCTGATCACGCAAAATATTACCCTTATTACGCTAAATGCTCTGAGCTTAATATCCCAATTATGATGCAAGTTGGACACAATTTAATTTACTCAAGAAACAGGCGACTCCCTAGTGTCGGCAAACCCATTTATCTTGATCAGGTTGCAATTGATTTCCCTGAATTAAAACTGATTGGTATCCACATTGGTATCCCCTGGACTGAAGAGATGATTTCAATGTGCTGGAAACATGAAAATGTATTTACCGCTGGCGATGCCTACGCACCAAAATACTGGCCAGAATCGTTTGTCCACTATGCTAATTCCTATGGCAAAAACAAAGTCATGTTTGGCACCGATTGGCCAGTCATTGACCCAATCCGAGCAGTCAAGGAAGTAGAAGATCTTGGTTTCCGCGAAGAAGCAAAAAAATTAATTATGCGAGACAATGCCCTCAAGGTATTTAATTTAAATTAAAAATTTTTCATCTATGAAAGGCAATATAATGCTACCCCCAACCTTTCAACACTTATCAATTGCTGGGGGCATTCGGGCAGCAATGTCTCGAAATCCAAGCAAACAAGCATTAAAACACGGCAAAAATAAACGATCATACAAACAACTGACTGATCGCATGGATCGAATTAGTAACGGGCTTATCCATGATCTAAAGCTAACCCCCAAGGATCATGCCGCCATAATTTCAAGTAATTCCATTGAGTACATGGAAATTATTTTGGGTGCCTCGCAAGTAGGCATAGCCATGGCTACAATTAGCCCAAAGCTGTCCCCGATCGAAATCCAATTGATCTGCAACGATGTTGAAGCCAAAGTATTGTTTGTGGACGAGTCTTCAGCAGAACTTTTAAGGGACGTTCATTTCGAAACCATTACCACAGTAATTGCCATCAATAACGAACTGGAAGAATGGATCAATCAGTCCAAGCCCATCAGCGATCTTCCCATTGTCCAGGAATGGGATGTCTTCACCATACCCTATACTTCCGGAACTACAGGTAAACCAAAAGGCGTGTTGGTGCCTTATCGCTCCAGAATTCTGCAACTGTTTGGCATGGCAGTCGAGTATGGATGTTATTCTCCTGATGATCGATTTCTGGCAATTGCCCCGATGTGCCACGGTGCTGGCATGATTTTTGCTCTGGCACCGATTTTTTTTGGAGGGTACGCAGAAATTATGGATCAATTTGACCCAGAAGAAATTGTCACTGTCCTCAAAAAAGAACACATTACTGGGTTTTTTGGCGTGCCAACCCACTTTCATGGCATTCTTAGCTTGGAGAATGCAATATTGGAAAAAAACAAGCCCGGCTCTCTAGAAACAATCATTTCCAACGCAGCAGCATTACCTCAGGCAATCAAAGAAGAAATTGTGAAGGTCTATGGCGATGATGTTCTCCATGAAACCTATGGATCCACAGAAGGTGGAATCATTTCTAACCTAAGGCCAGCCGATCAATTGAGAAAACTTCAATGTGTTGGCCAACCCTTCCCGTGCACCTACATCAAGGTTGTCAATACATCTGGAGAAGAATGCCCTCCAAATGAAGTCGGTGAATTATTTTCATCAAGCCCTTACCTTTTCAATGGCTACTGGAAAAGACCCAAGGAAACTGAGGAAGCACTTGACCAAGGTTGGCTTACTGTTGGTGATTTAGCTAAAAGAGATGATGAAGGCTATCTTTATATCGTTGACCGCAAAAAAGACATGGTGATCTCCGGAGGCATTAACATCTACCCCAGGGAGATAGAGGAAGTGTTATTTCAACATCCTGATATTATCGATGCTGCAGTGATTGGTGTTCCTGATGAAAAATGGGGTGAAACACTGAAGGCTTTTTTGGTCACCAAAGACAATGTTGAATTAAACACAGATGCTCTCAAACAATTCTGCGAAGGCAAAATTGCAAAAATTAAAATGCCTCAGACAGTAAGCCTCATTGATGCAATCCCGAGAAATGCTGGCGGCAAAGTTCTTAAAACAACCCTGAGAAAACTTAACTGATGACAGAAAAAAAAATAGTCGTAGATTATTATTTTGATTATTGTTGCCCTTGGACCTACTTGAGTTTTAAACGGCTCATCCAAACCACAACAAGAACTGTTTCTGTAATCAATTGGAAACCCATATTGCTTGCAGATATTGAACAAGAACTTGGCTCAATTATTGATCCTAAAATTCCTCATCCCTCCGAGATAAAGTATGAAACAAAAGACCTGCAAGATTGGGCCAATTATTGTGGTCTTAAAATAACTCCCAGAAATGATGACCCTAAAAATGTATCTAAAAAAGCTTTGTGTGGTGCATTTTGTGCCATTGAAGCAAATAAAATTGCTGATTACAGCAGGTTGGTTTTTGATGCATATTTCGGTGGGCTCAAGGATATTTCTAGCAACGAAGTTCTGACAGAAATTGCAACAAAACTTGAATTGGATCCGACCGATTATGAATCTGGGATTAATTCAACGGTGAATCTAAAACGACTTAAAAACAATGCAACTGATCTGATTGAAAGAGGAGGATTTGGATCTCCAACTATGTTCGTTGAAGATGATATGTATTTCGGAAACGACAGAATACCTCTTGTGGAATTTTCCATTGGCAGAGCGAGCGGTAAAATTTTAGTCCTGCCAGGTCAGCATGGTACATAACTGAATTAATATGATAGATTATTAGGGATGTATAAGTCTGCGAAAACAACACGAAGAAAATTTTTACTCGGTAGTGCATCTGCAATTGGCCTCTCTTTGAACTACTCAAAACCTGCTATCGCCAATCTTAGCGATACCAAACCCTATCGATCGTGGGAAGATCTGGCGAGAAAAAAATGGACCTGGGATAGCATTACCCATTCTACACACGGTACCAATTGCACAGGCCAATGTGCCTTCAATGTGTATGTTAAAAATGGTGTAGTCTGGCGAGAAGAACAGCAAGGCGAATACGGTGCTTCAAGTGATGCTCCAGATTACGGTCCTAGAGGCTGTCAGAAAGGATTGCGTCACTCCAAGTACATGTACGGCAAACAAAGAATTTTATACCCTTTAAAAAGGGTTGGCGAGAGAGGACAAGGCAAATGGGAAAGGATTTCTTGGGATCAAGCGATGCTGGAAGTTGCAGACAAATTCTTGGATTACAATATCGAATTTGGCCCGGAATCTGTAACCTGTGGATTGGGTACCCAAATGATTATGAAACGGGCATCTTATGCCAGCCTTCTCCGCTTTGCTAATATCAGTGGCGTGCAAATGCCCGAAGCTTTTGCTGGTGTGGGGGATCTGTTTACTGGTGCCCAAATAACTTTTGGCCATGTCACTCTTGGCAATACAATGGCAGAAATTTATAAATCCAAGTGTTGTTTAATTTGGTTTTGCAACCCAGCTGTCACTCGAATACCAGATGCCCATTTTTTCTGGGAAGCAAAATACAACGGCACTGAAGTCATTTCCATTTCCCCTGATTTTAATGCTAGCGCGATGCACGCAAGCAAATGGTTAAACCCAAAACCTGGCAGCGATATCGCATTGGCAATGGCGATGGTTCACACTATCTTGAAAGATCGGAGCTTTGATACCGAATACATCAAAGAACAATCTGATTTACCTTTTCTCGTGAGAGCAGATAATCGCAAATATCTCAGAGAAACTGATTTTGATACTCCTGAGGCAAGGGATAATCTGTTTTACCTCTGGGATGAGGCCACCAACGCTCTTGTGGAAGCCCCAGGGACAGGTACACCGACAGCCCCGCCTGGAACTCCTGAACATCTGATTAAACTGCCATCCATTGAGTTGGCTGGTATTGATCCTGCAATTGAGGGTGAGTGGACTGTTGAAACAAAAGATGGACCGATAAGGGTCACAACGGTTTTTGAACTAACTAAAAGACGTGCAGCTCAGCATACCCCTGAAATGGCTCAAGAGATAACTGGGATTCATGCGGATATCATTCGCCAAGTAGCAAGAAAATTTGCAAGTGCAAAACCCAGTATGATTTATGCAGGCTATCGAGCTTCAAAATATCTGCACGGTGATCTATTGCAGAGAGCCTTGTTTTTACTTCTTTGCATCACTGGCAACACAGGAAAAGAAGGTGGTGGACTAACAATCACCAACCTTGCCAAAGATGATGCCGTGTTTCCATTTGCTTTGTCAAACCCAGCTGCTGCTTTCAGGGTTGCAACTCTCTCTCGCTGGGATTATGTTCACGCTGACATGAAAGAACTTAATCGAGATGCTTTTGGAGAGGAATTGGCAGAGGAAATGGATAAATACTTTCAAGAATCGGTGGACCGTGGTTGGTTTCCGGATTACTCCAAAGTACCTTGGAAAATGGCCATGTTCTCAGGAACCAATGCAGCAGCCTGGCGTTCATCGGGAAAAAGATGGCGCGAAACCGCTTTTGGTAAGTTGGAAACCATTGTCAGCTTTGCAACGGATATGGGAATAACTTCCATGTATTCTGATTACGTTCTCCCAATCGCCCATCACTATGAGCGGCATGATTTTCACCTGGAGCCAAGAACACCTTACATGCAAGTCATCGACAAAGCAGTCGAGCCTTTAGGGGAATCTGTTGACGACTGGACGGCTTACAAAAGATTGGCAGAAGCCATTAGCAAAAAAGCAATAGAACGTGATATACAGCCTATAGATGACAATGTCACTGGGGTGCCTATTAAAAGAGACTTCAAGAAATTTTTGGATGACTACACCAAAAATGGATCAATCAAATCGGTAAAGGATGTGATCCAATTCTTACTGGATAATTCCAGTGGTATCCAGAGTGTGTCATACGACGAGTTAGCAGAAAAAGGTTTTCTCAGAAACAAGGGCTCAGAAACAACTGTACACAGCAAAGAATCACCCTATTACTCCGATATTTGGGAAAGCGTCCACGAAAAAAAGGGCTACAAGACACTTACCCATAGGCAACAGTTTTATATCGATCACGAATGGTTCTTTGAGTTTGATGAAGTCTTGCCTAGGCACATAGATGCTTTGGTTAATGAAGGTTATCCAATGAAAATGATCATGGGACATGCAAGGCATGGTATCCACAGTATGTGGCGAGATGACAGCTTTCTGTTGAGCTTACAAAGGGGAGAGCCTGATATTTACGTCAACCCAAAAGATGCTGAAAAGAAAGGGGTTGTTGATGGGGATTTGATTCAAATATTTAACAAGACAGGTTCGTTTATTTGCCAAGCCCACCTAACCTCTGGTGTGGGCCAAAACATGCTGTACATGTATCACGGCTGGGATCCAATGATGTTCAAAAACAGGCAAAATTTTGGTGCCGTTGTTCAAACTGCTGGTCTCATCAAACCAACTTCACTCGCTGGAGGTTACGGCCAGTTGGGTTGGAAGCCATTTGCCTATGAGCCCAACAGTACTTTCCATGATTACACCTGTGACTTTGAAAAGTATCAGGGAGTTTAGCCCGACAAGACCTCAGTCACTAACATAGATTAAAAGACGTCTTCTCTCGGTACCGGCTTCAGCAGTAAAAAAATCATTGCAGCTAGAATAATTGGAATGATCCCTACAAAGGTATATCCCATATTCCAACCAAAGTTCGTTGCTGCATATGTTATCGCCAATGGTCCCAAACCAAAGCCTAAATTGATCGCCAATGTACCTGAAAAACTTGCTGCTGTTGCTCTTAGTTCTGCTGGGAAATTCTCTGCAATAAATGTTGCCATTACCGCATAGGCACCATAGAAAAATAAGGTCATCATCCCATAAATAACCAAAACTTGGGTCCAACTCTTAGCCCACCATATTAAGAAGACGAATGCTATACTGCCCAAGAGTGCCCAGAGAATGATGGTGTTTCTTCGAGTCAGCAAAAACTCGCCGACAATTGCTGCTGCGATATAGCCAAATGCACCAATACCATAGGAGTAGCCAACGATTTTGATGGCATCAACTATATCCCAGCCTCTAGCTTGAGTGAAATACAAGACCAGCATCAAAGTACTGCCGTAGGCAAATGCGTATAAAAATTGGCCTGAAAATAATAGCAGTGATTTTCTTCTCCATTGTTTGGTGAATAAGATCATAGTGCTGGGGTTTGGTTGATCGTCTGTTTTTCTAGCTTGGGCTGCAAGCCATACTTTTGACTCTGGAAGATATTTATGAATGATCCATCCATAGGGCAAAAACAGAAGAGCCAAAAGAAAAGTGTAGCGCCAATTAATGCCGAGTTGATCAATCATGAAAGTAACCAAAATTGAGGCAAAAAACCAACCTAAAGGGAAGCCAATTTGTAAGATCCCTGTAAACAGGCCTCGAAACCGCGGTGGTGAAGACTCGGTGACGGTTGTTAATGTAATAGGAGACTGTGCGCCTGCAGCTGTGAACCCCAAAGTTCTAGCAATTAGAATTGCAAGAGTATTGGGAGCTATTGCCAGATAAGCAACAAAAACTGGGGTTAAGAACGTTGAGAGTAATAAGGATTTCTTTCTTCCAATGCGATCGGTAAGAACGCCCACTTGAGTGCAGAGTAATCCTGAGATAAAAAAAGTTAACGCCACATACCATCCCACATCGGTCAAGCTCCAACCAAAATCACTTTGAAACTTTTCACTGACAAGAATAAAAATAGAATGGTCTAGATTTGCAAAAGTAACACCGATTAAACAAATAAAGAATACTTTGTAAGACAGGGCAGGTATCTCCGACAAAGAAGCAATAGGGGTAGTTTCTTGACTATTGCTCGGCTTTGGTTGGTTCATAAGTTCCTCAATTAGATTTGTATATTTATACTCTGTTGATATATGTTTTAGTAATAATGAGTAAACAATGTTAACAGCCCTAAAATTTAGTGCTGTAAATTAAATCAATGTAAATTAAATAAAAGGAATAGATATGGTACTTCAATACAGCGCAGTTGGGATCCAAAATGAATCACACATGGCAACGGACATCAGTGATTACTGGAAAGACTTAGAACGCCTGCAGACCAGCATAGGCTATGCGGTTTGGAATTGCAGTCTGGATCTTCCAGTCAGATTGGTGGCTATTTCAGAAGGCGGCATTGGAGGCTGGTGTTTAGGAGGGGGTGACGAACATTTGAGAATATGCCGGGATGTGGTCCCTGAGATACCCGGCAAGGAAACAGAATTCCTAGGTGAGATATGCAAACAATTTAACATCTACCTGATTGCTCAGATGGTTGCCAAAGCCCCTGAAATCATGGAAGACCGCATATTCAACATCGCTTTTATTATCGACCCCGATGGTGCAGTAATCCATAAACACATCAAGACATCGTTCTACCAAAGAGAAACCAATACGGCGCCCAGCGATATCTGGAATCGGTACCTTGAGAAATATGGAGATGATCCTGAAAAATTGCTCGACATACTCTATCCGGTTGCCAAGACAGAAATTGGGAACATTGGAACCCTGATTTGTGCCGAGGGCAGCTACCCAGAAGCAGCAAGGGGGCTTGCTCTGAATGGTGCAGAAATTATCTGGCGAACCCAATATCCTGAACCTTGGATGGGTAATCAAATAAATGAGGTGCAGAACCGAGCACACGCTGTTTTTAATACCTGTTACGTTATTGCCCCGAACATTGGTGGTATCTATATGCCTGGAGGAGAAGATTTTAAAATGAGCAATGGCAGAAGTCAGATCATTGATTATAGAGGCGGTATCATGTCTGAATATCTCGGTGGTGGTGAGGCCTTGGTTAGTGGCATTATCAATGTGGACGGATTGCGTGATTTTAGGGTCCGAGGTCAGTGGCAAAACTTAGTCAAAGATATGCGGGTTGAAGAATACAAGTTGATCTATGATGCAATGATGGCTAAAGGTGGAATATACCCGAGAAACTTATGCATGGAGGAACCGCCTCTAACTGAAGAAGGACAACTTGAATTGGTTAAACACCAAGTTAATAAAATGGTAGAGATGGGTATTTACACTCCACCACCGGGTTGGGAGCCTTATAAAGTTAGCGAAGAAGTTCAGGAACGAATTAAAAAAGCAAAGGAGATAAGTTGATATTAAATGGACGGTCACCAGATATTTTTTCGATTGATGAATCCTATAACGAGAGCAATTGCTAGATCTCCCTTTCATTCCCTGATCAGTGAAAACATTGTTGTTCTAATCTTTCCAGGGATGAAGTCTGGCAGAATTTATTCTATTCCAGTGAGTTATCTGGAAATCTCTGGCAAAGAAATGGTTTGTCTAACAGACAGACCCTATATCTGGTGGAGAAACCTAATTAACAATAAGAATATTCAGATTCTGTTAAGAGGCAAATTACTAAATGCCAACGTTGAAGTTGAATTTGAAAACGATAATTTGATTGCAGAAAAATTAAAAGAAATGTGCCTACATAGTAAAGTTGATGCGTATTTTGCAAATGTGAAATTCAAAAATAATGTCCCAATTGAGGAAGATATCATTGCAGCATCATCAAAAATGACCTTGATTAAATTATCAATTAACTAAAAATTTTATTTTTCAACAATAGACACAAGGTTTTTCAGTTGTTTCTCGATTTGCTTACAGTAAAGCTTTACTTGTTTCTTGCAGTGTAGATCCCAGAATCAATAAGCTTTTTGACTGTCTCTTTGAAGACTTCTCCAGCATCTGTATGGTTCATTGGCGGTAAGTTCTTTGGCCAAATTTCTTGGTCGTAGAGTTTCTTGAAAATCTCAGTTTTTAGGTAAGGTATCCAATTTTGAAATCTCGCGTTTTCCCTGTAATGTCGCAATGCATCAATATTGATTTCTGAAGCAACATAAGAGTCTCCAACAGTATCATTTTTAGCCAGCACGGTACCTTTGTAGTCGATTATTGAAGATCTTCCCCCAAGAGCGCCGTCGATGGTAGTCGGTGCATCGCCTTCCACTCCCGGCATTATCAACGATCCGGTATTGGGCGCAATCATATAAGCAGTATTATCAATGGCTCTGGACCTGTTTTGAACTTCAAAAATCTCTCTGGAAACCCACGGTTCTGGCAAAGAAGCTCTGTAGAGTATTTCGGCACCATTGAGGGCAAATGCCCTGAATGATTCTGGGAAACAACCTTCGACACCAACCGTGCCAGCTATATTGCCAATTTTTGTTTTCGCAACAGGGAAAAAAGACTCCAGGGAATCGCCATGTTGTTCAATCCACTGATCGTAAACATCATGTGGGGTTGTTGAGTGTTCAACAAAGACCACAATATTCTTATGGTGCTTATAAATCACTTCACCGTTGTCATCAATGATGAAAACAGTGTTGAAAAATCGATCGGGATAATCAGCTAATTTTTCTTTCAGCTGACCGATGATGAAGGTATTTTTTTTCTTTGCGTAGTCGCTCAAAAAATCTGTTTCCCAACCTGGAATTTCTGCGGCCATTGTTGCTGCGTACTCCGCCTGATCCATATCCATAATTTCATCGACAAACCCCTGAATGGCACCCTCACCCAATGCAATTAATCTAACCGGGAGTTCCAGTGAGCACATGTGTGTGGCCATATCAATCATATTGCCGATATGGACCAGATTTTTCTCAACTTCAGGTCTTGTTACCACATGCTTGATTTTTGTTTGCAAACCAACAGCTAGATATGGGTCAATCATTATTCACTCCTATTGCTCTAATCAAGATAATCCTTTAAGTCGATATCATCAATCCCGGGAATTATAGGTTTTACTAGATCATCAACATAATCCATATCTTTGGTGGCATCAATGCCAATACGAACAGAAGTTTTATCTGGCAGCGCTGATCGATCAATCTCCCAAGTAACAAAATCAGGAAATAAGTGAATTTTTTCAGCTCGGCCTATCCTTGTCCAAGTAGCCCATTCAACATCATCCATATTGGTGGTATCCACATCCTCGTCAACGATAATTACCCTTTTCGCCATCCAGGAGAGATCAAAGAAACCTATGTTGGTATTGAACGCCTCCCTGATCACTTGTTCCGGTTGATCGTCTGATTCCTTTGCAATAGATATAACCACGTGCATAAGTGGCCCGATCCTTGTATCAAAATGTATCGTAACCTGTTTGACAAAAGGTATGCTTTCCTTGATTTTGTCCTCAATGGACTTAGCCAGACCATAAATAGTCAGATAACCCAAGGTGTTGTGTTCTTTAGCCCTGCCTGCCATGAGCGTATAAAACATTGCATCCTGTCTTTTGGTGATGGCTGTCACTTCTGATAAGGGTGCCAATTCAGTGCCATATTGTGCACCAAACTCTCCCATGGTATTTGAAACCATTTCATCCAAATCAACAACTGTTTCAATCACCATTTCAGCGTCTGCTGGGACAAGTAGATCGCTGTGTTCACAACGAACCATTTGCAAGCTTGAGCCGGCAATGCTTCCAGCTACTTCAAGTTCTGAGACATCATCGGGTGATTTGGATGCCGCCGCCATTAACAGCCATGGTGGGGCGCCGAGAACCATTGCGATTGACATTTTCTTGTCGTTCTCCCTGTACCAATCGTAACTTTTCCTTAAATCACTCAAGCCACTAGCATTGATAAGGACATGATTTCGATCAACAATGAGAACTCGATAAAATCCGACATTCAGATGCCCTTCAGGTTTTCTAAAAATACCTACAGCGGCGGTAATAAAAGGGCCTGTGTCCAGTTCAAAGAAAGTTGGAACAGGCAATTTCCTAAGATCAACCTGGTCGCCTGTCAAGACAATGTCCTTAATGGGACCGGTATCTACCTCTGTGGTTGGTGTTGGATTTTCTATTGCTGCAATAACTTTTTGACCGGCATCATCAAGAGTAAACTCCTCGCTAGTGTTTTCATTAAAAATCAAACCGATGCGACTCATTGAGGTAAATAACCCACCAACTGCCGGCATATCTGCATTTTTGATGTTTTCAAAAATGAATGCTTTGTTTTCAGCTTCCAGTTTTTTCATGATGGCAGACATTTCAAACTTTGGGTCCACCTCACGTTTAATTCTGACAAGATCTCCTGTATCCTCGAGGAGATCCATAATCTGTCTAAAACCTCTTCTCATATTTATCTAAAGCATCTATGAAACTCTTCAATTTCAAAGCATTTAGCTTACATGACGGTTTATGAATAATCTAATACGATCATTAACCGGCATACAACATGAGTTACATTGTTTGCAAATAACCGATCTCCTGATAATCTTTATTTGATAGTTAACTAGAAAGACTTGGAGAAATTATGAAAACAAAGGCGGCACTTGCTATTGAAGCAGGACAACCATTAATAATAGAGGAGCTTGACTTGGATGGCCCTAAAGAAGGTGAAGTTTTAGTTGAAATAAAGGCTACAGGTATTTGTCACACAGATGCATTCACTTTGTCTGGGGATGATCCAGAAGGTATTTTTCCAGCAGTTTTAGGTCATGAAGGGGCTGGCGTTGTACTTGAAACCGGCCCAGGTGTGCAATCCGTTGTAGCCGGTGATCACATTATTCCACTTTACGCTCCAGAGTGCAGAGAATGTGAATTCTGTTTGAATCCAAAAACCAATTTATGTCAGTCAATCAGAGAGACACAAGGCCAAGGACTCATGCCCGATGGGACATCACGATTCTCTCTCAACGGTGAGTCAATCTATCACTATATGGGCTGTTCAACTTTTTCCAACTACACCGTCTTACCAGAAATTGCTGTTGCAAAAATTAGGAAAGATGCGCCCTTTGATAAAGTTTGTTATATCGGCTGTGGAATTACCACAGGCATAGGCGCGGTTGTCTTTGATGCAAAAGTAGAGCTAGGCTCAAATGTGGTTGTCTTCGGCCTTGGCGGAATTGGCCTGAACGTGATTCAGGGTGCAAATATGATAGGGGCCAACAAAATTATAGGCATAGATATTAATGAGAAAAAAGTGGGTTTGGCTAAGAAATTTGGCATGACTGATTTTCTTAACCCCACAACGGAACCCAACATTGTTGAAGCGATCATTGATTTAACGAATGGTGGTGCAGATTATTCATTCGAATGTATAGGCAATGTTGACACTATGAGACAGGCATTAGAGTGCTGCCACAAGGGTTGGGGTGAATCGATTATTATTGGTGTTGCCGGGGCAGGTCAAGAAATATCAACCAGACCTTTTCAACTTGTCACAGGAAGAGTCTGGCGAGGCACTGCTTTTGGTGGGGCCAGAGGTCGAACAGACGTGCCAAAAATTGTTGACTGGTACATGGAAGGTAAAATTAATATCGATGATTTAATAACGCACACGATGGACTTAAGCCAGATCAACGAGGCATTTCATCTCATGCATAAGGGCGAATCAATTAGATCTGTTGTAATCTATTAAAATAACTACATTACCCAAGCAGCTTCAGACTGCGGAGTTTATCAAGAATAAGTGCCGAAGATTCTTCAACTGTAATATCCGATGTGTCCACAGTAATTTCTGGATTTTCTGGTTCCTCATATGGGTCACTAACCCCCGTAAAATCAAGAATTTTTCCGGCGCGTGCTTGTTTATATAAGCCCTTCACATCTCTCTCTTCACAAACACTTAAAGGGGTTGCAACATGAATTTCAACAAACGACCCCACCTCGTCTATCATATTTCGTACTACCTTTCTGGTATTGGAATACGGCGCAATAGGGGCACAGATAGCCACTCCTCCGTGTTTTGTTATTTCACTGGCAACGTAACCGATCCGTTTAACATGAATGTCACGATCTTCTTTGGAAAAACCAAGCTCACTCGATAGATGTTGCCTTACAATATCTCCATCCAAAAGAGTAATGGGCCTGTCTTCCGTTTCCATAAGTTTATACATAATAGCATTTGCCAAGGTGGACTTTCCTGCTCCAGATAATCCTGTAAAAAAGACGGTTAGCCCCTGGTTATGTAGCTTTGGAAAACGCTTTCTTAATTCATGAATAACTTCAGGAAATGAATACCAACTTGGTATTTCCGTTCTCTGTTGAAGCAATTCTTTGAATTGAGTACCTGAAAGTTTTTCTATAGGGTCATTTTGTTCGATTTTGTCCAATGGTAGAAACGTTTTTTTATTTTTGGCAAAAACCATCTCCTTAAATGGAACCATCTTTATTTCTAATTCTTCTTGATACCGAGCAATTAATTCTTGTGCATCATAGGGCTGATAATATGGTTTACCTTCTGCATTGACGCCTGGGCCAGCATGATCCCTGCCAATAATAATGCGGTTACAGCCATAGTTTTGCCTGATAATTGCATGCCATAAAGCCTCTTTTGGGCCTGCCATTCTCATCGCTAGATTAATGAGGCTTAGCTCCACGCTGTTCTCAGGATAATACTTTATTATGTGTTGATAACATTTAACTCTCGTAAAGTGATCAATGTCACCAGGTTTTGATATACCGATAACTGGATGTATCAACAACTTACTATTGTGTTCATCCATTGCTAATTTTGTCAGCTCAAAGTGAGCTCTATGCATTGGATTTCTAGTCTGAAATGCAATGACATCTTTCCAATTGTTTAAGCGAAAAAAATCTCTTACTTCTTGGGGTGATTTTCTAAGGTGAGTGAAATCAAAATATTTATTTGATTGTATGGGCACTAGCTCACCTGAAATATAGTTGTTGTTTGTGTGATTAAATAAATAATCAACACCAGGATGATTTGGATCGTTAGATTTGAATACAGAGTTTGCTTCTTCTTTTTTATCAGGCGCCCAAAACTCGTTAACCTTTAGAATCGCCAGAAGAAACCCCTCCGCGTTCCTCAAAGATATGTACTCATTTTTATCTAAAGACTTTAAAAACTGATCTGGAACATCAAGGACAATTGGAATGGGCCAAACTAAGCCATTCGAAAGCTTATTATTGAGTAATATTTCTTCGTAATCTTTTTGATTATTAAATGTTGATAACGGAGAAAACGCCCCGTTTGAAATCATTTCAAGATCGCATTGCTGTTTTAATGAGAGAGTGAGTGAAGAAGTTTTATTGGACAGCTCAGAATACTCAGATAGCTCGTCAGCTGAAAGATGAAAAGATACTAATGTTTTTCCATGGGGTGCAATCATAGATTTTTGACAGGCTACTTATTGTGTATTCAATAAAAAAGGAAATTATATTAGCACATTATCTTTAGATTTAATGCAAAAAATAAAAAGCATATTTTTGATTAAAATAGATATATTATTTATTATATTAATATATATGTTCTTATTATAAGTTATTGATTTATAAATATATATATACATATATATTTGTCTTATATACTATAGCATACTTATATTACTATTATTAAACATAAAATACCTCAATGGCTGGTCAATCCCAGGAAGCTGCATCGGACACAGTTTATCGAAAGCTTGGTGTATTTTGTTGAGTGACTTTTTAAGGTCATTGTAGTGAATATTATTACTGCCTATGCTCTCGTAAATGTAATTAGCCTTTTTAATTCCCAATAAGGAATAAAAATGTGTTCTTGGTATGCCTGCTAGATCTGCAACTTTTGCAAAAGTCTTTCTAAATGTTTCTGGATAAATGACCCAGTCAATGTCTGTCGAGTAAATGTTTAATGTCTTTCTTAAATTATTTATATTCTTGCTTGGGTTTTTAGGGCTTCGGAATACCCAATCTTCTGCCTTTTTAAAATTAAAACCTTTTTTTCCCTTATATATATTTTCCATGTCATCAAGAACATCTTGAATATATTCATTAATAGGATAGACCTGAATATTATTTCTTCTTTTAAACTTAATGAATTTTTTATTGCTAATTTGGCCCCACTTCAAATTAAGAACATCTGACTTCTTGAGTCCACTGATAAGTAATAAGTAAATAGCATTCCTAGTAACTCTATTAACTGTATGAGTATTCATAGGATCCCACAATCTATATAAAATCTTTGGTAACTCTGACTCTAGATCTATTTGTCGGTCTCTCCTTATGGTTGGATAAGTTAGGTTTAATTTGCGGATTATTGATGCAGGGTTGGAGTTCGTATCGATAAGGTTAAGTGTCTGGGCATAAGAAAAGACTGACGATAAAAATTGTAAAGCATTGTTTGCAGCTGTTGGCGTTTGCTCAAGGGATTTATACCATTCAGTAATCAACTCTGTTGAGATTTGATTAATATTTTTGGTTAGCAATGGTTGCAGTTTGTTTTTTAATAAGTATGTCTTGCACTGGTCAGCATAATTTTTTGAATATTCACTTTTTTGCTCCTTATCAAAAATGAATTGCATGGCAATATTTTCTAAATTAAGCCCAATGGAATATTGTTTATTTTTAGATTTTTTCATTAAATTTGGATCTTTGCCCTGTTCCAGCAGCCTAATGCATTGAATGTGTTTTGCTATAGCTTCATCAAGAGAAAGAGTTTTTGTTGTGCCATGAGTAATGGTTCTGGGATTGCCACCGAAATGTATTCTGCCATAGGTGATGAATGATATTCTGCCCTTTGGGTTAACTTTTATCCTAAACCCAGGGTAATTCATAGACCTAATAAAATATGGCTGTTCTTTTAACTCTAAGGAGCCTATTAACTCAGGAGTAATATTCTCTTTTTCTACCGTCATTTATATATAGCATACATAAAAATACATAATAATAAATATATTATATATATCATTATATATATCAATATCTTATATATTATTTTCTTATGTATAGAATCTTATGTTCTAAAATAATATGTATCGGAGTTTTGTTGTTGAAATTAGCTTTATAATCAATCAAACGCATGGCTTCATTATCTACAACAATTGTTTTTCTACTGTCTGATTTAGAACTAATGGCTTACCATTGATTGTAATAGTTTGTGAAAAATCGCTATTTCTTTATCTAAATCTATGCTTTAAATAAAATATGGATCAAAAATCAACGACATACACCCTACCTGCAAAGCTATACCACGAGAATGACTTTTTTAAAGTTGAAAGGGATAAAATTTTCTCTAATGAATGGCAGTGGGTAGGAAGATCTGAATTAGTAAAAAATCCTGGTCAGTTTATAACTGCTGCAATTATAAATATTCCTATTCTAATAATCCGAGATAATAATAATATCCTAAGGGGCTTTCATAATGTATGCCGACATAGAGCTTCTAAAATTCTCTTAGACAAAGAAGGCAAGTGCAAAAGTCTTGTCTGCCCATACCACGGATGGCGTTACGGATTAAATGGAAAATTACAGAACTCCCCCTACTTTTATGGTGCTGAAGACTTCAACCCAGACAATTTTTCCCTCTTCCCTATTAAAGTGTCAGAAGAATTTGGGTTGGTTTTTGTAAATATTAATGTTGACTCTGAATCTCTTACCAGGTGGTTGGGACCTTTTACAGAAATGGTAAATCGTGTTTATAAAAGTAATTTTGTTTTTCACAATGAAATAGCATTTGATGTTAATGCTAATTGGAAAACATACGTTGATAATTATCAGGAGGGATATCACATCCCCTTAATCCATCCTCAATTAAACAAGGATGTGGTTTGGCAAGAATATACTTTGATTAATACCGATTCAACAAGCATACATTCTGTTCCACCGAGATCTGGTAGCCATGAGCCAGGAAGTTTTGGGTGGCATTTCCCCAATATTATTTTCAATGCATACGGTAGAGGTGCTGTCTTTCAAAGAATTGAACCGCTGAAGCCAAAATGGTGTAGAGTGGTCTATAATCTTTTCAGGCCACCAGATGTATCGGAGGAAGATTTTGAGTCAAATGAAGGTCAATACCAAAAAGAAGTTAGTATTGAAGATCAAAAAATAGTTCCCTTGGTGCAACAAAATTTAGAGACTGGCATATATCAGGCAGGCCCATTAAGCCCTAAATATGAGTCTGGATTGGCTTATTTTCATCAACTGTTAATGGAAAGAATTGGTATAGGAGAATAAAATGATATTAATTACAGGTGCAACGGGTAAAACAGGTTACGAAGTAGCAAAAAATCTTGGTGCGCTTGGGATTCCTTTTAAAACGTTAATTAGGGATCCAGATAAAGCATCACAAATTACTGAGTTGGGGGGTCAACCCATTGTCGGCTCAATTGAAGATGATGTGCTATTAAACCAAGCTTTGGAAGGGGTTAATAGAACACTCATACTCTTACCTAACTCTGAACAACAGCTTTCTTTGGAAAAACGATTTGTGGACGCAGCAGTGAAAGCTCAAGTAAAACATGTGGTAAAAATGTCCTCAATGGAAGCTCTCCCTGAAGCCACCAGGACCATCCCAAGGATGCATGTTGAATCTGAAAACCACATCAAAGACTCTGGTCTGTCCTGGACAATGATAAAGCCAAACTTTTTTATGCAAAACTTACTCGGCTCTGGGAAAACAATTAAAGAACAAAATAAATTCTTTTTTCCTTTTGCAAATGGAACAACAGCCATGATGGATGTTAGGGATATTGGGTTGTTTATTGCCAAGGTGCTGTCTGGTGAAGGCCATGAAAATCAGAACTATGAAATAACTGGTCCTGAGCTATTGTCATTCCATGAAGTAGCTGAGAAGTTTAGTCTAGTTCTCGGGACAGAAGTCAATTACGTCAATGTTCCCATGGATGCATACAAAACTACTTTGTCTCAATTCGTGACAAACCAATGGCATTTGGATGCTGTGATTGATCTCTTCGAGGATATTGCAGAAGGTGGACTTGATTATACAACCACTACCTTTAGTGATTTAACTGGAAAATCTCCATGCTCTTTGGAACAATTCATTGAAGAACATCTGTCTGTTTATAGGGATTGAATCTAGAGAAATATAAGACTCCTTCTCTGAGAAATGACAACTATTGTTCCTGCCATCCTCTTTTGACCACAACTAAGGTCAATAAGATTGCTGGGATACCAGCCAAAGCTGCATATAAGAAAAAATTGTACCAGCCTATAGCTTCTATAAACTGGCCAGAAAATCCACTTATGGCCTTACCTGGCAAGGTCATGAGTGATGAAAAGAGTGCGTATTGAGTGGCAGTATAGTTGCGACTGGTTAAGCTGGATAAGAATGCAATAAAAACAGAACCAGAAAAGCCCAACGCAAAATTATCTACACTAATGGTCAAGATTAGGTAGCGAATGTCAGGGCCAGACCCAATCAACAAAATATAAAATAAATTGGTAACTACGAGCAAAATACTACCAAGAATCAATGGTCTACCAATTCCATATTTGACAACTGTTAGGCCTCCTATGAATGCACCCAATATCGTTACCCCAATACCAAAAACTTGTGTGGTTGAAGCAATTTCAGTGAGTTGAAAACCAACATCGAGAAAGAAGGGATTTGCGACAATGCCTAAAATTAAATCACTGACTCGATACAGCCCAATCATCAGCAACAAAACGATGGACCAATAGCCGTTACGAAAGAAAAATTCTGAAAATGGTTCAACAACAGCTTCTCTAAACCATGTCGCTGTTGACCTTTGTTTTCTTGATTGGAGGTTGGGTTCTCTTATAAGCAATGTAGTTATGACACCGACCAACATAAAAAAGGCCACAACTTTATAGGCAAAATTCCATGTGTTGAATGCAGCAATGTAAAGAGTGCCGCCCCCTGCTATTAACACGGCAAGTCGATAACCCAATTGATATGCTGCGGCCATAGCTCCCTGAAAACGATTGTTTATAATTTCTATACGATAAGCATCAATGGCAATATCCTGTGTTGCTGAAGCGAAAGCGATAAAAACAGACAAGACAGCAAATAAACTGAGATTTTCCAGTGGGTTTATGGCAGAAATGGCCAGTAACCCCAACAAGACAGCAAACTGCGTGCACAACATCCAAGCCCTTCTTCTGCCAAGCGCTCTAGACAAAAATGGCAAAGAAAGTTTATCGACAATTGGTGCCCACATGAACTTAATTGCATAGACACCACCGACCCAAGCAAACATGCTAATTTCAGTAATGCCTATCTCTACTGAAGCGAGCCAAGCAGTTAAAGTCGCAAATACCAAAGGGAAAGGCAGCCCTGCAGAAAATCCTAGGAAAAGCATGCTAATAACCTCAGGCTTTAGATAAATCTCTATGCCACGTGGGTCAAGTCCGCTATCAGAGTGAGTATTCATAATCCATGAGTAATGGTGCGTGATCTGAAAATCGTTCATCCTTGTATATTGAGGATTGAACAATGCTGTCTTTGAAGTCAGGAGTTGTTATTTGGTAATCTATCCGCCAACCAACATTGTTCTCCCAAGCTTTGCCTCTGTTGGACCACCAAGTGTATTCGTGGGGGTTTTGGTTGACCACACGAAATCCATCCACGTATCCTAATTGATTGAAAATTTTATCTAGCCACGCTCTTTCCTTTGGAAGACATCCTGAATTCTTCTGGTTTGCCCTCCAGTTCCTAATGTCTATTTCTTTGTGCACAATATTCACATCCCCACAAAAAATGAAAGGTTTCTGGAACTTCTGCATCGTTCTTAATTTGATTTCAAATTCAGCTAAGAACCTGTATTTTGCATCCTGTCTTACTTCTCCAGAAGACCCTGAAGGAAAGTAGACAGATGCAATTGAAAAATTGTTAAAAACTAGCTCTAGGTAACGGCCTTCGCAATCAAACTCCTTTGAATTAAACCCTTCAATCACTTGCTTGGGCTTGAATTTACTGAAAATAGCGACCCCACTATAGCCCTTTTTTTTAGCTGGGAAATAAAAACAAAAATAAGGTTCAGGCCAAAATTTTTGACTTTCTATATCTTGCACTTGCGCCCTTACTTCTTGGAGGCAAACCAAGTCAGCATCTTCTTTTTGCAACCAATCAAAAAATCCTTTTTTCGCTGCTGCCCTGATGCCATTTACATTTGCCGTAATAATTTTTATGTTGTTCTCCGTTGACTCAATAGAACGATAGGAAACATGTTAATAAATCTCATGGCTACACAAATGATTTGAAGTGCTAAACTATCCAACACTCACCCAAAGTGTATATTGTATGGAAAACTACAAACAAGAATTTATTAAATTTTCCTTGGCAGAAGGAGTTTTAAAATTTGGAGAATTCAAACTTAAATCAGGAAGAATCAGTCCTTATTTTTTTAATGTTGGCTTGTTCAATTCAGGAGAATCCATTTATCAACTCGGCCAATTCTATGCAAAAGCTCTTATTGAAAGCCAACTAAAATATGACATGTTGTTTGGGCCTGCTTACAAAGGCATCTCAATTGTAACTTCTTTGGCAACTGCTTTGGCTCGAGATCATCAGATTAATAAGCCGTTTGCTTTCAATAGAAAAGAGATGAAAGACCACGGCGAAAAAGGTCTAACAGTAGGTGCTGGAATTAAAGGCAGAGTTGTTATTGTTGATGATGTCATCACTGCAGGTACTGCTGTGAATGAATGCGCTCGACTAATTACTCAACTTGGCGGAACTTTAGTGGGTGTTTTAATCTCTCTTGACCGCCAAGAAAGAGGACACACTACTCTTTCGGCCACAGCAGAGATTGCGTCAAAATTAAATGTTCCTATTGCCGCTATTGCAAGCTTGGATGACTTAATCAACCATTTGGAATCAGGAAATTCAGAAGTCAATGGCCACCTACAAGATATCAAGAAGTATCGCCGGCGCTATGGTGCAGTTAGTAACTAATCTTGGCCAGTATGCCCAAACCCACCTTCACCACGTTGGCTAACATTAAACTCTTCAACAATTCTAAACTCCACTTGCTCAACCGGCACAAAAACCATCTGCGCAAGCCTAAGTCCGGGCTCAATTGGTATTGGCTTGTTTCCTCTATTCCAACACGAGATAAAAATTTGTCCTTGGTAATCGGAATCGATCAAACCAACCAAGTTGCCTAGGACCAAACCTTGTTTATGACCTAAGCCTGACCTGGGCAATATCACGGCAGCTAAATTAGGATCATTGATGTGGATGGCGATACCACTAGGTATTAATTCGGTCTCGCCGGGGGCTAACTCAATTGCTTGGCTAATACAGGCTTTTAAATCTATGCCTGCAGAACCGTCAGTTTGATAGCTTGGAATACCAAAATCATCGAGGACCCTTTGATCAATAATTTTTACGTCTATTATTTTTTTCACTAAATGGATGTTCTCAATATTTGATAAAATTGAATTTTATATTGGTTGCAAGGCTCCCATTATAACGATTCTTGCAAATGTTTGCGTGCTCAAGGCTTGCTATGTTGTTCTCGACTTGGTATAAGGTTCGCTCACAAAAGCAATTTGATAGAATCAATTAAATAACGAGAAAAAATAGGGTTTAGTATGGCTAGAATCTGTCAGGTAACGGGTAAAAAGACACGGAGCGGGAATAATGTGTCTCACGCTAATAACAAAACACGTCGTAAATTTTTACCCAATCTTCATACGCACCGTATCTGGGTAGAAAGCCAGAACAGGTACGTTAAATTACGCCTGTCAAAAAAAGGTTTGAGAACGATCGATAAACTGGGAATAGACCATGTTCTAAGCAACATGAAACAATACGGGGAAACAACATAAATGCGTGAGAAAATTAAACTCGTATCCACTGCAAAAACTGGGCATTACTACACGACCACTAAAAATAAAAGACAACACCCAGATAAAATAGAAATCAAAAAATTCGATCCTAGGATACGAAAACACGTTCTATATAAAGAAGCCAAAATCAAATAATTTTCATCATTAAGACTTAATAGGCATAATTGTAAATATGCCTGAGCTACCTGAAGTTGAAGTAACAAAAAGAGCTTTAATCCCTCATATAGAAGGCCATACTATTGAAAAATTAGAGATCAGAGAAACTCGCCTCAGGTGGCCTATAAGAGTCGATCTGCTAAAAAAAATAGAAAATGAAATAGTCATTTCTTTATCCAGACGCGGCAAATATATATTTATTAATACTGCCCCAGGAACTGCCATGATCCATTTAGGTATGTCTGGGAGCATAAGTGTGCTCGACCAATTTGTACCTCCAAAAAAACACGACCATTTTGATATCCATTTAGCAAATAAAAAAATAATACGCTTCAATGATCCACGACGATTTGGTTGCTTCATTTGGGCTGGAAAACAACCTGAAAAGCATCAATTAATCAACCATTTGGGAGTAGAACCATTGGAAAAAGATTTTCAAGGCGAATATTTATATCGATTAAGCAGAAATCGAAAAACTACAATCAAAGCATTTATTATGAATGCCAGTGTGGTGGTCGGAGTGGGAAATATATACGCTAATGAATCACTTTTCTTAAGTGGCATTCATCCCAAAAGAAGAGCCAATAATATTGGAAAAAAAAGGTATCAAAACTTAGCCCAGACCATAAAATCTATATTAACTAAGTCAATTGAAATGGGGGGAACAACGCTAAGAAATTTTTCATTTACATATGGGAAGGAAAAAATTGGATATTTTAAACACAATTTATTTGTCTATAGCAGAGACGGAAAGGGGTGCGAAGCTTGCGGTTCTTTAATTAAAAGAATAGTCCTCTCAGGAAGAGGTACTTTTTATTGTGGAAAATGCCAACGATAAATTTTAATACCAAAGTATTTCGATGTTTTCTATTAATGCTCTAGGGTCTGAAGAAGCCATAACAGAACCATCAGAGTATTTCATAGTAACAACTTGCATATTTCCATAATCGGAAATTTCTTTTAAATGATGCCCTTTTGATTTTAAGCTCTCTATAACTCCATTATCAAAAGCACCATTTTCATATCTAACTTCATCAGGCAAGTATTGATGATGGAATCTCTTCTTTGAGGTCATCTCATCAGCATCTGCACCTTCAGTCCATGCAACTAAAGACAAAAGAACCATAGTAATGATTCTAGCCCCTCCTGGGGTTCCAAGAATAGCAAGTTGATCCTTCGACTCAATAAAAGTTGGGCTCATGCTGGACAACATTCTTTTGTTTGGTGCTATAGAATTTCCTTGGCCATGCACCAAACCATATCTATTGGGTACGTATGGCTTTGCAGAAAAATCATCCATCTCATTGTTTAGAATAATACCAGCGGTTGGAAGCATGTACCCAGATCCAAACCACGTGTTAATTGTCTGTGTGGTTGCCACTCTATTGCCTTCTTGATCTAGAATTGAAAAGTGGGTAGTTTCTGTACCCTTGGCGACGTATGCAGTCTGTTGAATTTCAGAGTTTTTAATGCTGGGCGAGGCTTTGTCAAGATCAATAGTAGCTAAATGATTGGATGCATGATTTTTACTAATCAGCATGTCCACAGGAACTTCCACAAAATCGGGATCCCCTAAGTATTCAGCTCGATCTTTGTATGCTCTTCTCATGGCTTCAATCAATAAATGTGTAAATGTATCCCTTGGCATACTCTTATAGTCATAGTTGGATACAATATTTAGAATGGTTGCGATGGTCGTGCCCCCAGATGAAGGAGGAGGTGCAAGTGTGAGCTTGTGGCCCATAAAATTAAGCTTGATTGGCTCTCTTTCAATGACAGCATAGCTTTTGAAATCATCCACATGCCAGATAGACCCATCTCTGTTAGCTTCCTCAACCATAGTCTTTGTGAAGTCGCTATTATAAAAACCTTCATGCCCCTGGGAAGCTATTAACCTAAGAGTGCTAGCTAATTCAGGTTGTTTAATCAGTTGGCCTACCTCTGGTAAGTCGTTATTTGGTGTAAACACTTCAATAAGCTTTTGAGACAATCCACGACTCCGCCGAGCAACTTTAAGTGCTGAAATTAATCTCATATAAACAGGAAAACCTTTTTCGGCCAACTCAATAGCCGGGGCTAAACACTCTTCTAAAGGTAATGTTCCATATTGTTTGGATAAGTAAATTAACCCGGCAGGCAAACCAGGAATCCCTGAGGCAAGGGGCCCAACCAATGATGCTTTTGGAATAACCATCCCTTGTGCGTCTAAATACATCTCTGCTGTTGCAGCACTGGGTGCCTTTTCCCTTGCATCAATAAATGTTTGATACTTATCTTGCTCACGATGAAGAAGAAAAAAAGCGCCTCCGCCCAGTCCTGAACTATAGGGTTCCACCACCGATAAAGCAGCACTGACTGCGATTGCTGCGTCAAAGGCATTGCCGCCTCGTTCCAAAATGAGATAGCCTGCCTGGGTTGCCAAAGGATGTGCTGATGCGATTGCAGGCTGTTGTGGCTGTGCTGCGGTAACATTGTTTGGAATAATAAAAACAAACGTGACAATAGCAGCTGTGAAGCAGCGTCGAATTTTATCAGTGCATACCATACCGCGATTAGGTTTTGTAAATTGCCAACAAAGCCTGTTGCACAGTGGGGTGTACAAATCCTGCAATATCACCTCCCTCCGAGGCAATTTGCCTGATAAGGGAAGACGAGATAAAGGCGTTGTTGTCGCCACTACTCAAAAAGATTGTCTCAATATCACCGGCAAGTTCCTTGTTCATTCTCGCCAGTTCAAATTCGTATTGGGCATCAGCAGGAGAGCGAAGCCCTCGGACTAATACATGGGCATCGATTTCCTGGGCAAAATTGACAGTTAGCCCTGAATATTCTTGAATCTCGATATTGCTCAGCGTTTGCAAAACCTCATGTACCATTTCAACCCTGCGCTCAATTGAAAACAAAGGTTCCTTCTCAGGGCTCACAGCAACACCAACAATAAGGGTTTCAAACAGTGCAGAGGCTCTGCGAATAATCTCATAATGCCCATTGGTGATTGGGTCAAACGTTCCTGGGTACAATCCTTTCATACAATTATGATCCTCATATCAATTAGATATTTTTTTCGTAAGAAGCCCATAATATACATTTCCCGCTTTAGATTCTCGATATTTGCCCCATGAGCTATTGATCAAATTGTTCTCTAGTGAGTGATTGGATTCATAATAAACCATGCCATGTGAATCAAGCCATTCGGTTTCAAAAATATGGCTCAATAGTTTTTCTAAGTTATACGTGCCGAAAGGTGGATCCAAAAATATGATATCAAAGGGTTGCACGTGGCTCGGATTGTCCAAATAACTCAATGAGTCGGAGAGAATGACTGAACTGTCGTGCAACTCTAATCGAGTTATCTGATTTTGGATCTCTGAAACTATACTTTGCCGATGGTCGACAAAAACTACTTTTTTGGCTCCTCGTGACAATGCCTCAATGCCCAAAATTCCAGTGCCTGCAAAAAGGTCTAAGCAACATTTATTATCGAGCCGGGAATTTAACCAATTGAATAAAGTTTCCCTGACCCGATCACTGGTTGGCCTAATCTTTTCGTGCACTACCGAAATCTTTCTGCCACGATAACGGCCACCAATGATTCGAATTTTTCCTTTGCCTGACATGAATTGATCTACCCCAAAAATGCGCAAAATTTCATTAAAATGCAAGTTAATGTTAGCTCTATTTTATTTCACAATCTATTGATATTTATACACTTTTATAACAAACATCAATAATCTTTAGCACTCTCATGGCAAGAGTGCTAAAATTACTCTAAATTTGAGGGATTATGGCTAACGAATTAACATTGAACAAAGACTTGGTTTTAGCGGGACCTTTGGGAAGCCTTGGGGCCTATATTAATATAGTCAATCAAGTTCCTGTCCTTAGCAAAGATGAAGAAAAAGAACTCGCACTCCGCTATCAACAAGATAACGATCTGCATGCTGCAAGGCAATTGATCTTGGCACAATTAAGATTTGTCGTATACATAGCCAGAAGCTACAGCGGTTATGGCCTGCCCCTTGCTGATTTAATTCAGGAAGGCAATGTGGGATTAATGAAAGCTGTAAAACGCTTCGATCCAGAATATGGTGTCCGATTAGTAACCTACGCTGTTCACTGGATAAGAGCAGAAATTCATGAGTTTATTTTTAACAACTGGAAATTGGTTAAGATTGCAACAACCAAAGCACAACGAAAACTATTTTTTAACCTCAGAAAGGCAAAGAAAAATCTGGGCTGGCTTACCAAACAAGAAACGGAATCTATTGCCAAGGATCTTGGTGTTAAACCTAAAGAAGTAACGTTGATGGAGCAAACTTTTGCCAGTAAAGATTTGGCTTTCGATCTAAGAAGCAATGCAGCTGAAGACGATTATGTTGCCCCTGCTGGTTATTTACCAAGCCCAAATTCTGACCCGGCGGAAGCGGTAGAGGAATCCAACTGGCTTACCAAGAATACAGAAATGCTTTCTGCTGCCATCAACAACTTGGATGAACGAAGTAAAAGTATTTTGAAATCTCGGTGGCTCAATGATAAGAAAACCACACTTAAAGTTCTTTCTGGTCAATACAACATTTCAATAGAGAGAGTAAGGCAAATTGAAGTAAATGCCATAAATCAACTTCGTGAAACTCTCGTCGAAGTCTAAATCTTTACGCACAATCAGAAGTTTTGTTCGTCGTTCAGGACGAATTACAGTCGCTCAAAAAAATGCATGGGACACGTATTGGGCCGTTTATGGGATCAACCCAGAAGCAGGTCCGCTGGATTTAAGCACATTGTTCCAAAATAATAACCAAAGATTTATTCTAGAAATTGGTTTTGGCAATGGTGAGAACTTGGTTGATTGTGCAAAAAAAGACCCTAATTCAAATTTTACTGGCATCGAGGTATACCCTTCAGGAATAGGGCAATGTCTGATTAATGCAAATAAATATGATCTCAAGAATTTAAGGCTTTTTTGCAATGATGCAGTCGACGTTTTTAACAAACAAATTGCAAATGAGTCGCTTGATGTTATTAATATTTTTTTTCCAGACCCATGGCCAAAAAAAAGACATCATAAACGCCGTTTAATTTCTGAAGATTTTATTGTGCTAATTAAATCTAAATTAAGACAAAATGGCCTCGTACATATTTGCACAGATTGGGCTGATTATGGTCGTGATATTAATGCTCTGTTTGAATCAAATAAAGAATTCAAACC
>ERZ813253.49-NODE-49-length-48891-cov-6.795669_pt1 | contig 48891 bp, 48 predicted proteins | sample MGYA00520893_ERZ813253 | MGnify/ENA primary metagenome ERZ813253 (study PRJEB31669, sample SAMD00080414) | marine metagenome | biome: oceanic hadal pelagic zone biome; feature: marine hadalpelagic zone; material: sea water | place: Pacific Ocean:Izu-Bonin Trench...
CGTGGCACACACGTGCGACCATGTTGCGGTCATGTATCTGGGCCAGATCGTCGAAATCGCGCCGACCAAGAAATTATTCGCGACGACGCGTCATCCGTATACCAAGGCGCTGCTCTCGGCTATTCCCTCGCTGGATCCCGATGCGGAGCAAACGGCGATCAAGCTTGAAGGCGAAATTCCGAGCCCGATAAACCCGCCGTCGGGCTGCAAGTTCCACACGCGCTGTCCCTTCGCGCAGGATCGCTGCACGACGGAGGAGCCCGAATGGCGCGAGATCGACGACGATCACTTCGTCTCCTGCCATTTCGCCGATGAGCTGGCGCTTTAGTCCGTATATCGGGCAATTCCACGCGCTTGGATGACGCTTTGGCTCATCAATGGATTCTTTGGTTCACCGCGTCCGTTGACCGCCAGTAAGGTGCTATGAAGCCGAGGGACGCGGCTTCAAGCTCCTTCAATAGGTTCACCGGTAATCGGTAGGTGTGCCGTTCGATGCATACGCCCCCTATCCGTTCGACTCCGGCGGGTATGTTTTTATGCGCTGCGAAGGCAGTTTCCTTCGAATGGGCCCCGAAATACTGATATGATTTGACGATGAAAGTCGGGGCGGATGAGCCGCGCGCCTTCGACCAACCGATAACCAGGGAGCATTTGTCCCAATCAGGTTTGCTGGCAGACAATGAGAGAAGGAACGAGATCTACGCTGCTGATGCAGTCTGTCTCAAACGCCGCGATGGCTGTTTGGGCTGCCGTGGCGCTACTGCATACTGAACCCGCGCGGGCAGAGATTCCCATTTCGATTGAACTCGTTTTCGCTGTCGACACCTCGATGAGCATCGACGGCTTTGAATTCGGTCTTTTGATGAAAGGCATTGCCAATGCCTTTCGAACGCCCGAAATCGTCGACCTTATCGGGCAGCATGACGGCGTGGCCGTGTCACTCTTCCAATGGAGCTCGGAGGTCAACGCGCAATACATGATCCCTTGGCACCTGTTGAAGGATCCGGCCAGTGTCTTGGCATTTGCCGCCGAGGTGGAAAAGGCTGAACGCGATCCAAACCGTGTCTTCACCGGGATTGGCGGGGCCATCGACTTTGGCGTTCGTTTGATTGCCTAAAATGCGTTTGAAGGCCGCCAGTTGAAGATCGATGTATCGGGCGACGGCAGCAACAATATCGGCGTACCCCCTGCCATACCTCGACGAGCGGCAAATGCCCTGGGGATCGAGATCAACGGTTTGCCGATCCTCACTCGTATCGTTGAATATTCAGCACGCACATCAACCACGGCGGGCCCGATGAGTCTGGGTCGTTATCAAGCTCATACCAACGTCGATTTCTTCGACTTGGAAACATACTACCGAGAAAATGTTATCCTAGGTGCGGGTGCTTTCATCGAGATTGCAAATGATTATGACGACTTCGCGCGCGCTTTCCTGCGCAAACTGCGCCTCGAAATAACCCCACTGCCCATCAGCCGTGCCCCGCCCGCGTCGCGCCCGCTCATCCGGCTAGCCGAGGAAATCCACGTTAAGACGTATGAGGGTCTCTCCGCCCGGTCCATTGTCCCGGTATTTGCGGAATTTCGCCTCCTGCATCATGCAAAACATCGACCGGAATGTTTCCTGTGTACCGCAAATTAAGGAGATGCTATGACGGATATTGAAAGGGCGGTCGCCCTCCATTTCGCCGACGAACTCATGGGCGAGACCGGCAAAGCCGGCTCCGCCTGATCCCCAAATTTTGTCCGGCGCCGTCGCGCCGCCGGTTTCATCCCTGGAGAGCAGAATGACCCGCATGACCCCGAGCGAGGCTTTCGTCGAGACCCTTGTCGCCCATGAGGTCGAATGCGTATTCGGCATCGTTGGCTCCGCCTATATGGATGCGTTGGATCTTTTCCCGACCGCGGGCATCCGCTTCATCGCCACGGCTCATGAGCAGGGCGCCGGCCACATGGCCGACGGCTACGCTCGCGCGAGCGGCCGTCACGGAGTCTGCATCGCCCAGAACGGCCCGGGCGTCACCAATTTCGTCACCTCCACGGCGGCGGCCTTTTGGGCCCATTCGCCGGTCGTGGTGATCACCCCCGAGACCGGATCAGGCACCCAGGGCCTCGGCGGGTTCCAGGAAGCCCAGCAGCTTCCTTTCTTCGAGGAAATTACCAAATACCAGGGCCATGTGCCGAATGCGGCGCGCATGGCCGAAATCACCGGGCGCTGTTTCGATATGGCGATGTCCGAGCGTGGCCCGACCCAGCTCAATATCCCTCGCGATTTTTTCTACGGCGAGGCCGATTACAACATTCTCCAGCCGAAGAGAATTCTTCGCGGGCCAGGCGCCGACGAGAGCCTCGATGAGGCCGCCCAGCTCTTGGCGTCGGCCAAGTTCCCGGTCATCGTATCCGGCGGCGGGGTGGTTTTCTCAGATGGCATCGATGCCTGCGTGGCTCTTGCCGAAACCCTCAACGCGCCGGTGGTGAACAGCTATCTCCACAACGACTCGTTTCCCGCCGACCATCCTCTGTGGACCGGGCCGTTGGGCTATCAGGGATCGAAAGCGGCTATGAAGCTGATCGCCCAGGCCGACGTGGTGCTGGCGCTGGGTACGCGTCTCGGGCCCTTCGGCACCCTGCCGCAGTATGAACTGGATTATTGGCCCAAGGGCGCCAAGATCATTCAGGTCGATACGGATCACCGCATGCTCGGCCTGGTGAAGGAAATTTCAGTCGGCGTGGTCGGCGACGCCAAGGCCGCCGCCACGGCCATCACAGACCGCTTGGCAAATCGTGAGCTGGCGTGCCGGGAAAACCAGGAGGCGCGCCTCGATGAGGTGAAGTCGCAGAAGGCAGCCTGGGAAGCCGAGCTTGACGGCTGGGAGCATGAGAAGGACAACTGGAGCCTTAAGGTCATGGAGGGCTCGCCTTATATGCATCCGCGCCAGATGCTGCGCGAGCTTGAGAAGGCCATGCCCGAGAACGCCATGGTGTCCACGGATATCGGCAACATCTGCTCGATTTCCAATTCATACCTGCGCTTCAACAAACCCAATTCAATGTTCGCCGCCATGAGCTTCGGCAATTGCGGCTATGCCTTCCCCTCGATCATGGGGGCCAAGGTGGCGTCGCCCGAGCGTCCGGCCGTGGCCTATGTGGGGGACGGCGCCTGGGGCATGAGCTTCGGCGAAATTCTCACCTGCGTGCGCGAGGAAATTCCGGTGACCGTGGTGGTCTTCCACAACAAGCAGTGGGGCGCCGAGAAGAAAAACCAGGTGGATTTCTACGGCAATCGCTTCCTGGGAACCAATCTTGTAAACCCCAGTTTCGCGGAAATCGCCCGTGCCATGGGGGCCGAGGGTCACGTGGTCTCCAACCTTGAAGATGTGGGGGAGGCCCTGGAGAAGGCTTGCGCCGCGCAAGATGACGGCAAGACGACGATCCTGGAGGTGGAAGTGACCCAGGAACTCGGCGATCCGTTCCGCCGGGATGCGCTGAAATATCCCGCCCGCATGCTCGACAAATACAAGCACACCGACGTCCCCGAGGGCGGCGTTAATTAACCAGGGGTTGCCTGACCAGCACGGCGTTGGCGAGGCGCGCGGCCTCGGCTTCGCCATAGGTCGCGCCCGTGCTGCAGGTTGTGGCGATGACGGCGAAGCGAAAGCCGTTCTCATGCAGGGCGTGGAAGCGCTGGATCACCAGACAGCGCTGATCCTGCCAGGAGAAGTCCGCATAATACCATTTGCCGGCTGCGGTTCTCACAACACCGGTCGCTGACCAATCCCGATCCGCCCCGCGCCGCCAGGGCAGCCAGCCCGAGGCGGCCCAGGCTTCGAGGTCGATCACGAAACGGATGTGGGTCTTGTCGTCGGCGCGGGCGAGGGCGGCGTAGAGGGCCGCACCGTCCGGCCCGGCGCCGCGTAGCTCATAGATCACGCCGCGGGCGTCACCGCCGGGGATCACCGAGGGATGGGCCGAGAAGCGCTTGTAATGCTGGTTGGCGAGGAAGGCATCGTATTCGAACCGTGTCTCCAGGGAGCAGGCGGCGTCTTCCACCCCCTGTAAGGATACCGGCATGGCCGCGCAATCGATGGGCTCGGCGCTCAGGCCTCGGACCGTCAGGAGCAGCAGCGCGCCCAGAGCCCAATGAAGCTTCATGGCTTGGCCTTGGCCGGCGGCGCCCATGTCAGATGGGAGCGCAGGTCCACCAAGAGGCCGTCTCTGTCGCCATCCAAGCGCTCCAGCACAGGCATGGGCGCGGTCGTGTTGGGGTCGTATTTACCGCTCCAGCGGACCATTTCCAACATGATGGGCAACAGGTCGCTGCCCTTTTCAGTGACCCGATATATATAACGCCTGTGGTTTTCTGGGTCGCGCGACTTGTGGATCAGGCCTGCGGCCTCCATTTCGGCGAGCCGGTCGGCGAGAACATTGGTGGCGATCCGCTCATCAGCCGCCAGAAACTCGCTGTAGGTCTTCAGACCCATAATCATCAGCCCGCGCATAATAATCAAACTCCAGCGGTCCCCGAAGGTATCGAGGGCGAAGGCGATGGGGCATCCGGTCGCGCGTTTCTTACCAGGACTGGGCATGGCTGTAATCTCTCACAGATCACTTGCAATAAGCAAGTTAACCAACGATGGGAAACGGAGATCATTAATGTCGAGCGAAATCTATTGGCTGACCCTGACGGTCATATATTCAAGCCTGCTGTTCGTGCCCCACACTTTATACAGAATGGCCACAACGGGGCCGCTAAAGCTGCTCAATAATCCTGTTCCGGGGGACGAGCCGTTCGCTGTGGGTTGGGCGCGTCGCTCAAATCGCGCCCATATGAACGCCCTGGAGAACCTTGCTTCCTTCGCCCCCGTGATTCTCACTATCGAGCTGACCGGAGCGAGCAACGAGACTACGGTGATGGCGGCTCAGGTCTATTTCTGGGCGCGGGTCGTTCATGCACCCTTCTGTATTGTAAAAACGCCCGCCGTTCGGACTATCGCCTATATTGTCGGCATGTCCGCGACCTTGACCATAGCCGCAAAGCTACTCAAAATATTTTGAAAGAGATGACATGAATATTGAAAACGCGGTCGCGGATCACTACGGCATACCGGATCTGCTGGGCCAGATCTTCACCGGGCTCGAGCGCGTCGGCGCCGATTTATCCAAGCTTACCACTGAGGATTTAGCGCCGGTGGACGAGTTCCACATCGGCGGGCGCAAGGCCACCGCCCATGCCATTGCCAAGCTGTCGCCCGCCACCGACGATCACGTGCTCGACATCGGCTGCGGCATCGGCGGGGCTGCGCGCTATCTCGCCGCCAACGTGGGATGCCGGGTCACCGGCGTGGACCTGACGCCTGAATTTATCGCGACTGCCCGGGCGCTGACCGAAAAGACCGGCCTGGGCGATAAGGTGTCCTATGAAGTCGCTAGCGCCCTTGATATGCCCTTTGCGGATGCCGGTTTCGATGGCGCCATAACCCTCCATGTGGTTATGAATATTCATGATCGGGCAGGGCTTTACGGCGAGGTCGCCAGGGTGTTGAAGCCGGGCGCGACATTCTGTGTCTATGACGTCATGAAGCAGGGCGAAGACGCCGTCATCTATCCGGTGCCCTGGGCGGAAACCGCCGAGACCAGCCACCTGACCCCGCCCGATGAAATGCTTGAGCTTCTTGACGGCGCGGGATTTGAGGTATTCGAGGTCGAGGACCGTACCGATTTTGCCCGCGACTTCTTCAAGCAAACCCTGGCCGCCGTCAGCGACGGGCCGCCGCCGCTCGGCCTGAACCTTCTCATGGGGGATACAGCGCCCCTGAAATTCAAGAACATGCTGGAGAATGTCGAGCAGGGCCGCATCGCCGTGGTGCAGATGCTCGCCCGCCGCCGCTAACTTTCGGGGTCTTCAAGTTCGGCAACCTTGCGTTCGCGGTAGAAGACGAACAGACCCGATCCGACGATGATGGCGATCCCCAGCAGGGTGGTGGCGTCGGGGAAATCGTCGAATATGACCAGGCCAAGGATCGTCGCGCCGATGATTTCGAGATATTGAAACGGCGCTACCATGGCGGCGCCGATCCGGCGGATGGCGTGAACAATCAGCATATGGCCGGTCGTGGCGATAGCGCCCAGGGTTGCCAGCAACAGCCATTCATTCACTGTTGGCCACACTGAGTCGAGAATTTCAATCTCTGCAACGATGCCCAACCCGAGCGCCGCCGTCATGATGATGGTGCCTGACAGGCCGGCGTAGAACTGCATGGAAATGGCGTTGCTGTCGCGTGATATCCACCGCGTCAGAACGATGTAGAAGGCCAGCAGCAGGGCGGCTCCCACCGGCAGCAGAGCGGTCGCGCCGAACGCCTCAAAACTCGGGCGGATGACGATGAGGGATCCGCAAAACCCGATGATCACCGCGAGGATGCGGCGCCAGCCGACGCGTTCCCCCAACAGCGTTGCCGACAGCAGGGTAAGGATCAAGGGTTCGACAAAGAAAATCGATATGGCGTCCGCCAGGGGCAGATCGCGGAGAGACGCAAAGAACAGCAGGGTCGTGCCGGCGATCAATACACCACGCACGCAATAAGCCCACAGCAGCCGCCCGGCCCAGAGCTGGCCCGAGCGAACGGCGAAGGGCAGCAGGATTAAGGCTTGAAAGAAAAACCGGCTCCAGGCGATTTCACCGGTGGGCAGGGATCCCGAAAGCCCCTTGGCGATCGCATCGATGCCGGGCAACAGCAGCATCGCCAGCACCATCATCAGAATGCCCTGCTGGATTTCGCGGCGGGATTCCACTAAGGGGTTTGACCCTCGAGCGCAGCCAGCCAGGCATCGACCCGCCCTCTGTTGACGCCAAAATCGCTGGTGCCGAAGATCGAGCGGCTGTAGATGGCCAGGGTCGATTGGCCCGGGTTTAGCGCGATGAAGCGAACCGTGATGATGTCGGGATAACGGACGATGGCGGTGCGCTGGACATAATCGATCTGCCCGTTGCTCTCGGCGAGCACCGTCACGCGCTCTTGTGCGGCGATGACGGCGTCCCAGCGGGTCCGTAACTCATCGAGTGGCAGATCGAACAGCGGGCTCACTTCCTGCGCCTCGGCGGCGCAGAAATCGGCCGGGCAGAGGAGATGCTGGTTCGGCTTGTCGGTGAGCGCCAGGGTCGCAAAATCGATCGTCGCCACATCGCCGACGGGCAGCAGGAAGGCGAGCGGGCGCTCACCAAGCGGCGTGAACAACAGCACCGCCGCGACAACCACCAGGTTCAAAAAGATTCTACGGCGCATGCGTCCCGGTTTGCTCACATGAATAACGATTTTTGATCCATGCCGTCATAGAGACCGGCGACGAATTCGCCATAACCGTTGTAGATGCGCGTGGGGACCGACTCGCTGGTGCCGAGAAGTTTCTCGCTCGCCTGGCTCCAGCGGGGATGGGGGACGGCTGGGTTCACGTTTGCCCAGAAACCGTATTCACGCGGCGCCAGGCGCTCCCAGAAGGTCGAGGGTTTCTTATCGGAGAAGTGAAACCGGGTGATGGATTTGACCGATTTGAAGCCGTATTTCCAGGGTACGGCCAGACGCAGGGGCGCGCCGTTCTGTTTGGGCATCGGCTTGCCGTAGATGCCCGTGGCGATAAATGCAAGCTCATTGGTCGCCTCGGCCAGGGTCAGCCCCTCGCGGTAGGGCCAGGGATACCAGGTCGCCTTCTGGCCGCTGGCAACCGAGGGATCGTTGAAGGTATCCATCCACAGATAGCGCGCCGACGAGAGTGGTTGCGCCAAGGCGACGAGCGCGCTCAGGGGAAAGCCGCTCCAGGGCACGGTCATCGCCCAGGCCTCGACGCAGCGGTGGCGATAGAGGCGCTCCTTGAGGGGCATGCGCTTGATCAGGTCATGGGCGTCCATGGTGAGGGGTTTTTCGACCATACCGTCGATGGTCACCTGCCAGGGGCTGAGGGGCAACGCCTGGGCCGCCTGCCAGATACGCTTGTGGGAACCGAATTCGTAGAAATTATTGTAGGTGGTGGCGTGTGTTTCAGCGGTCAGGGGGCGCGCGATACGGTAGCGCACATTACGCGCCGCCGGATAGAAGGCGGCCTGTTCGGCGGCCGTCTCGGGCGCCATGGGCGGCGGCAGGGTGACCGCCGTCTCGCTCAGGCGTACCACCGCCGGGGCGGCCAGTACGATCGAGCCGATTCCCATGGCCTTGAGCAATCGGCGGCGGTCGTTGAACGCGCTCTCCGGCGTCGCGGCGGAGTCCGCTAACGCCCAGCCGGGTTTTTTGCGTAAGGCCATCAGACGCGCCGCCCCGTCGGCAGGCCGTAGGCCAGGACGATGCCCGGCGCGCCCAGCAGGGACCATGCCGGCCATTGCAACAGCGCGGCGATCACCGGATCCCAGAGGGCGGGATGGATATAGCGCTGGGTGATGGCCTGGATGAGATTGAGACTGCCGACATGGATCATGAACCAGAGTTCCCCGCTCGGCACCATGCGGTAGCTGCCGGTCTGGGCGAAGGCCATCACTTCAAAGGCCAGAGCTGTCGCGGCAACCAGGAGAAACAGCACGCCCACCCCATGGGCGAGCGTCAAGCTGAGGCGCCGCTTACTCGCGGCCATGGGGCGTTGCTTCATGGTTCGCGGATTCCATGCGGAATACTGACCCAGCCCGTGGATAATGGCAATGGGCCGGGTCGTTGGCTCAGAGGCGGCCGGCGCTGGGCGCGTATTCGTTGAGCACTTTCCACAGTTTGGCGATCAGGGCGCGGTCATGCGCCGGATTGAATAGGAATTCGACGGCGACTCCACCAATCAATGGGCGGACAACGCGCGTGCGAATCATGCCGATGCGCTTGATATGCAACTCGATGATAGAACCGACTTCCGGATTAATATCGAGTTCGATATCCAGGTGAATGGCCGCACCCGCCACGGACATGTTGACCACGGCGCCGACAACTTCACCACTCTCAAGCATGGCGCGGCAAGGCTCGTTTACGCTATGGCGTAAATGGCGGCGTTTTTCGGCGGGTTCCGCGGTTTCGGTGGTCATGGTCATGATTTTGAGACACTATCCGTTCGTCTGTGGGGTTACGGGCAGTCGCCAAGCAGGCCAAGCTACCGAAACTTGGTAAACATAAGGTAAATTCTCCCCTGTCTATTGCTACTATCGCCAGCCGGAACAGGGAGAATTATCGATGACCAACCGCATAACCGTCGGCGAATTGGTGGCCGTGGCGCTCGACCGCCTCGGCGTCGACCATGCCTTCGGCGTGGTGTCGATCCACAACATGCCCATGCTGGACGCCCTGGCGCGGGGCAATGCGATCCGCTTCGTCATGGCGCGCGGCGAGGCGGGGGCGGCCAATATGGCCGACGGCTACGCGCGCTGTGCGAACCGTCTCGGCGTGGTCTTCACCAGCACCGGGCCGGGGGCGGCGAACGCGGCCGGCGGGTTGGTCGAAGCGCTGGTTGCCGGTACGCCCCTGCTCCATTTCACCGGCCAGACGGCGCGCGCCCATATCGGTCAGGGGCGCGGCTCAGTCCATGACGTGCCCGATCAAGGCGCCATGCTGGCGGCGGTCTCCAAGGCGGCCTACCGGATCGACGACGCCGATCAGGCGCTCGACATCATCGCCCGGGCCGCCGCCGAGGCGCTGGCGCCGCCCGCCGGGCCGGTCAGCATCGAGCTGCCCATCGATGTGCAGAAAACCCTGATCGAGCGGCCCGCCGCCCTCGACGATCTCATGCCTCCGGTCATCGCGCCGCCGGCGCCTGATGAGGCCGCCCTGGACGACCTCGCGGCACTGCTGATCGCGGCGAAGCGCCCCTTGATGTGGCTCGGCAACGGCGCCCGTCATGCAGGCGGGGAAGCGGCGCGGCTGATGGCCCTGGGGCTCGGCCTGGTGACCAGCCAGCATGGCCGCGCCGTGGTTTCCGAGGATCACCCCTTGAGCCTCGGCGCCTTCAACGCGACCCCCGAGGTGGTCGAATTCTACCGAACCGTCGATCTGATGGTCGTCGCCGGCTCGCGCCTGCGCGGCCATGAGACCAGGGACGGCGCCCTTGCCCTGCCCGAGACGCTCTGCCGCATCGATGTCGACGAGGCCGCCGCCGGGCGGGGCTATGGGAGCGCGCTTTTCGTCGCCGGCGATGCGGCCCTGGCGCTTGCCGGTCTCGCCGATCGCATCACGGGGCGCATGGCGGTCGATCCCGCATTCGCCGGTGACTTGGCGGCGGTCAAGGCGGCGACCACCGCCGCGTACCGCGCCAATCTCGGCGTCTATGGGGAGCTCTGCGATGTGGTGCGCGCGGCGGCGGCGCCCGACGTCATCTGGGCGCGCGACATCACCATGAATAACAGCACCTGGGGCAACCGTATGTTTCCCTTAAGCGCGCCCGAGCAGAACGTCTATGCGGTCGATGCCGGCATCGGCCAGGGCATGCAGCAGGCGATCGGCGCCTCCTTCGCCAAGGGGGGCGCCAAGACGCTGGCCATGTGCGGCGACGGCGGCTTCTTCCTCAACGTTTCCGAGCTCTGGACGGCGGTCCAGGAGCGCTGTCCCGTGGTCTTCATGGTGATGAACGACGGCGGTTATGGGGTGATCCGCAAAATCCAGGACGCCGATTACGAAGGGCGGCGGTTCTTCGACGATCTCCTGATCCCCGATCTCGGCGACCTGGCCCGCATCGCCGGCTTGCCCTTCTGGCGCGCAGGCACAGTGGCGGCGGTCGGCACCGCCCTGGAAGCTGCCTTCGCCGTCGACGGCCCGGCCCTGGTCGAAGTCGACATGCAGGCCCTCGGCCCCTTCCCCACCGCCGCCCTGCCGCCGCATCTCAGGCCGAAGGATTAAGATCTCGGCGGCGGGTTGCCCGGGACCGGTTGGCCCCTGAGGGTCGGGTGGGCGCGCATGTATTGCGGCGGGAAGCTGGCCTCGGCGCCGAGCGCCCCGCCGCCTCGACGCCGGAGGCCTCGACGAAAACCAGGGCGGCCCCCGAGACGGCGAACTGCCCGAGATGCATCATATACCAGTCTGTCCTGCTGCCGTCGTCGGCGCTGTATTGGCACATGGGGGCGACGACGATGCGATTGGCAAGCTCGAGGCTGCGAAGCTTGGTCGGCGAAAAGAGAAGGCTGGCCATGGCGGGTCCTGTCTGAAAATAAATTTGTGAAAAAATGTTTTCCCTACCCCAACGTCTCGGTCAGCCGGTTGAGGGCGGCAACCGTGCTGTCCAGGTCGTGGACCAGGGCGAGGCGGATATAGCGGTCGCCGGCGGCGGCGCTGCCGGGGGCCTGGCGGGTCATGAAGGCGCCGGGCACGACTTTCAGGGCAGCCTCGGTCCACAGCTTGCGTGTCGCCGCGATGCCGTCGCCCACATCAAGCCACAGGAAGAAGCCGCCGTCGGGTCGGTAATAGCCGTAGCGGTTGCCCAGGATGCGCTCGGCGGCATCGAAATTGACCCGGTAGAAGTCGCGGATTTCCGCCACATGGGAGGGCTCGCGCAACAGGGCCGCCGCCGCCGCCAGGATCGGCATGGAGACGGCGACGGCGCCGTAGTTGCGGAATTTGAAATAGAGTTGCAGCACCTCGGCGTCACCGGCGGCGAAGCCCGAGCGCAGGCCCGGCGCGTTCGAGCGCTTCGACAGGGAGTGAAACACCACCAGATTATCGAGACCGCCGCCGAGCCGGGCGGCGGCTTCGAGCGCGCCCGTGGGCCGCGCCCCGGTATAGACCTCGGCGTAACATTCATCGACGATGAGCAGGAAATCATGGGCCCGGGCGAGCTTGATCATGGCCATGAGATAGTCCATGTCCGCCGCCGTTCCCTGTGGATTGGCGGGCGAGCAGAGATAGACCACCGCGGCGCGCGCCAGGATCGCCTCATCGAGGCCGGCGTAATCAGGCATGAAGCGGTTTTCGGGCAACGCGGGGACGAACACCGGCTCTGCGTGGGCGGCCAGGGCGGCGCCCGCATAGGGGTGGTAGAAGGGATTGGGCATGAGGATCGTCGGCACCGCGCCCGCCTTGGTCTCGGGGGTGACGATCTGGGCGATCATGAACATGCCCTCGCGCAGGCCGGCCACGGGAAGCACATTCCTGTCCGCATCGATCATGCCCTCGGGCAGGCCATAATGGCTGGTCAGCCAGTCGGCCACCGCGCGGCGATAGTCCGGGGTGCCGTTGGTCGCCGTATAGCGGCTGAACAGCGCCTTGTGCTCGGCGATCACGTCAGTGACGAAATCCGGCGGCGGATTTTGCGGCTCGCCGATGGTCAGGTTGAGCGGTTCCAGGCCGGCGGCCGGGGTCAGCCCGGCGATCATTTCGTCGAGAATCATGAAGGCCGATGGCGGCAACTCACCGATACGGGGATTTAACATAGCGTGGGATTAAGCATGGTGGGCTATTCACCCGCCAAGTTGATCAGCGCCGTGCCGTCGATCTGACAGGTCATCTTGTCATCGTCCATTGTTGCGCCGGTGGCCTTGTAGAAGGTCTCCGCCGGCAGATTGCCGCTCTCCACGAGCCATTCGATATAGACGCAGCCCCGGCTTATCGCAAGCCGGGCCAGACGGACCATGAGCGCCCGGCCGACCCCCAGGCGGCGCGCCTCGGGGATCACGTAGAGGTCTTCCATGAGCAGCCCATGACCGGCAAGGGACGGCCTGTAGACCGGGTAATAGAGGGTCATCCCGACGGGCTCACCCTGGTGTTCGGCGATCATCGCTTCGAACCTCGGCTCATCGCCGAAGCCGTCACGGCGCAGGGCGTCCGCGAGATCGTCGGGCACCATAATACCATGCTGGATGAGAAGCGCGCCGGCCATGGCGGCCAGGGTCGCGCAATCCGCCGCGGCGGCGTCGCGGACGATGATGTTACTCAAGAGTTTGTTCTCCTGGGGGATTTTCCTCGGCGAAGCGGTTGCGCGGGCGGTGGCGGTTGGCGTCCTTGAGTCCCAGGGCATCCTCGGCGATCAGGATGCGTTGCACGTTGGCGGTGCCTTCGCCGACGCAGAGCATATTCACATAGGCGGTAATCTTGGCGATCGGCGACTCGGCGGCCAGCCCCTGGGCGGCGAAGATTTCCGCCGCCGATTGGGCCGCATGGCGGGCCGCATTGGCGGCGAAATATTTGGCCCGCGACGAGGCCCGGGTGGCGGGCTCGCCGCGCGCCATGGTCTCGGCCATATGGCGCGTCAATCCCCGGGCCGCGTCGATATTCACCGCCATGTCGGCGATGAGATGCTGGATCATCTGATATTGTGCAATCGGGCGGCCGCCGACGACACGCTCGCGGGCATAGGCGACGGCGTGATCGAGGCAGGCCTGGGCGAGGCCGACGAGCCGCGAAGACACGGTCAGGCGGCCGTATTCCAGGGCGTTCATGGCGATGGCGAACCCCTCGCCCTCGGCGCCCAGGCGGTTCTCTACCGGCACCCGCGCGTCCTCGAGGAAGACCGAGCAAGTCCGCAATGATGTCGACAGCCCGCTCATGACGATGGGCTCAGCGGAGAAGCCCGTCATGGTCTTGGGCTCAACGATGAAGGCAGTGATGCCGCGATGGCCGGCGCTCACATCGGTCTTGGCGAAGATCAGGCCGCAATCGCAGGCGTCGGCGAAGGTGATCCACTGCTTGGAACCGGCCAGGCGGTAATGGTCGCCGTGGCGCTCGGCGGTGGTTTTCATGGACCCCGCCGCGTCGGAACCGCCTGCGGGCTCGGTCAGGGCGAACATGCCGATGCGCCGCCCGGCGATGAGATCGGGAACGTAGCGTTCGACCTGTTCGTCGCTGCCCCAGTTGTAGATGGTATAGGGGCAGGTCATCGCCTGGAGGTTCATGGCGTAGCCGAATTCGGGCGCGAGCCGCGAGATTTCCTCGGCGACGGTAGCGACCGCCTCGAATCCCATGGCGCTGCCGCCGAGGGATTGCGGGAAGGTGGCGCCGAACAGGCCCGCCGACCCCATGGCCTCGATCAAGCCATGGGGAAATTCCCCGGCGGCCTCGAGTGCCGCCATGGCCGGCGCGATGTCCCGCTCGACAAGGCGCGCGACCGTCTGTTTCAGGGCGGTGGTTTCTTCCGGCTTCATCGTGACGCTCGCGGGTAATGAGGCAGCTTATTTCAGTCTAGCGGATCGCCCCACGGGCGCGCTATGACTGTGATGCAGATAACCGGGACGAGCGACCCCATGAAACATGAAATGACCCTGACCCGCGAATCCATCGAGGCGTACCACATTGGAGAAGCGCCGGCCGAAGGTCAGTGGCCCGACCAGCGCACGGAAAGCGAGGTCGAGGCGTCCCTCGATACGGCGATTGCCGAAGCCGATAAGGACGGCTTGTGGCTGTTTGCCTATGGTTCGTTGTTATGGCGGCCGGAATTTCCTTACACGGAGCGGCGCATCGCCAGGGTCCACGGCTATCACCGGCGGTTCTGCCTGTGGCAATGGCGTTGGCGCGGCAGCGACGAGTCACCGAACCTGATGCTCGCCCTGGCGCCGGGGGGCTCTTGTACGGGGCTCGCTTATCGCATCAAAAAGCCCGGTCTGCGCGAGGCGCTCGGCCCTGTGTGGCGCCGCGAGATGAGCGGCGGCGGCTATTGGCCGCAGTGGTTGAATGCGGCGACCGACTCGGGGCCGCTGCGGGTCGCCGCCTTTATCGCCAACCGGGATGGCGAGCGCTACGCGGGGGCGCTGTCGGACGACGAGGTTGCGGCCACCATCGCCCGGGCGCGGGGCCACGGGGGAACAGGCGCCGAGTATTTGCTCAACACCACCCTCGCCCTGGAAGAATTGGGCGTTCGGGATCACATGATGTGGCGCATGCAGCGTTTGGTGGGGGATAAACTTAAATCACCCACCTCGGTCGCGCATCCTCGACTCGTTGACGGAAATAGCGAATTGCGCTAAAAAAATTTAAACAAAAATATCTTGGTCCAGGGTTCGGGGGAATCTAGGGATGGTTGATCGCATCGAGAGGCGACACGACGGGGGCGACAGGCGCATGGCCGCGCGGCGAACCGACACCAGCGACCGTCGGGGCAGTGACCGCGCCCACCGATTGCCACGCAGACTACGCGGCGAACGCCGTCAATATCAGGACAGACGAACTGTCGGCTGATCCCGGGGCGCTGATCTCGGATTCTCTAGGCGGCGCGGGTGTGCCTGTCGTTGCGCACATAGGCAAGCTTGCAATGCTTGTCACAATAGGGCCGCTCGGGAATCGCCGGCGCGCCGCAGAAATGGAAATCATCTTTGCCGGGCTCGCCGAACGGCCACTGGCAGGGCGGGCCGTGATATTCAACCACGGTGGGGGTCGGTAGGGGCGGCGGCGACGGTGACGCCTTGACGGCCACGCGCTTGATCGGCGAAGGCCGACCGGGGAGACCGAGACGATGGGTTTTTCCCACCACCGCGTTTTTAGAAACATTCAGCATCCGGCCGATCTCAGCGGTGGTCGCTCCGGTCGCCCACAGACGCTCTAATTCGGCTATTCGCTCGGGTGTCCACGTCATCGTCATGATCCTTAAATCCGCAACATATTGTGGATCATAACTCAAAAAAATCAAAATACGGTAAAAATCGTCGATTTAGGCGAAATTTTATAGGCCCGCCACCGATCTTAACGAATTGCTAACGATTAGGGGATTATCCCGAGGCTGTTGAGCCCCATTGCAAGGGAATAGGTTGATGAAATCTCTACAAAACAGACTTCATTATGGGTTTGTGGCCGTTAGGCGGCCCTCTCAATCCGAGGAACAAGCCTATATAACGAGAATGGTGAGAACGCTCGTCGGGTCCCTCGGCGTGGAAGAGGCGACGGCTTGCGTGACCCGGCACCATTGGAGCGGTCTACAGCCCCACGTCATCGCCGAAGCCAGGATCATCTGCCCGTAATTTTCAATTCTTTCACGGCTGATTAGCCTTGCTCGCTGTCATGCGGGTAGTCCCCCTCGGCGCAATCCCGCTATAAATTCGCCTAGCGCCCGCTCGTCCCGGTAGGGCAGGGACTTTGCGAATTCCGAGATCGTGAAATCTGGTTTGAGGGAAAACACCGCTTCCAAATGCCTTGCTGAATCCTGTGATTTGCCGAGTTCCGCATAACAAGCGGCTAGGTATGCGTGGACCCAAAACTGTGGCGTTCGAATGCGTTCGAGAGCGGAAACAGCTTCATCATAGAGTTTACCTGTGTGAAGGCAGCGTCCCAAAATGTTCCAGTACCAATTCGGATGATAGGGGTTGCGACGCATTGCCTGGCGAACTAAATCCGCCCCCGCTAGTGGCTCGTCCACATACATCAAATAGCGACCGTTCTCGATCATGATGAGGTCGTCATTGGGGTTCAATTCGGAAGCCCTGAGGAGGTGATATTCGGCTTTTTCGTGTTCCGCGCGGAATAAGTGCGCTATCCCCAGCGCTAGGTGGCTCTTGCTTTCGTGGTCGTCCAGAGCGAGCGCGGCATCACCAGCTCGAACAGCTTGATCGAGCCCTCCGGGCGCCAAATCCCAGAACCAATTTATGATTTCAACGTAGGCTAACCAACCGCCGGCACGGGCAAAATTCGGATCTAAAGACAGCGCATGCTCAAAGTACCGGCGCGCATTCGCATAGTCTTCTTGCGTGTAATTATGCACGAGCTTTTGACCACGAAGGACATTTTCATAGGCGGATAGATTGTCCGTGGGTTTGGTCGCAGGCGTTACGTCCAACTCGCGCCTCAGAACATCACGGCATCGTTCATATTGCTTAAGCGCGAGACCACGTTGGCCCTGCTCTGCGTAGAGACGCATGAGCGCACGATGGATATCCTCGCGCAGCGGGTCCAGGTCCAGAACCCGCCCCGCCAGACGCGCAGCATTTTCGACTTCGCCTTTCTCGGCGCTCAATCTGAATAGCTTGGCGAGCGCACCCAACGCCAGCTCGCGATACCGCGCGCGTTCGCCCCTGAGCCACTCTTCGAAACCCTCTTCGCGTAGGCTCATGCCGTCGAGTAACTCACCCCGGTAGAGCGTGCTCGCGCGTGCGAGCGCGTCTGCTGTACCACCGTCAATCAAGGCTTCGAAGTCGAGGGCATCGACAACCACCGCCTTGGAATTAATCGCCAGGGTGTCGCCCTCGCTGATCAGCGGGTCACCAACAAGCGGTGGAATGCATTTGCGCAACGACGAGAGCGTCTGCCTCAGGCTGGTGCGTGCCTGTTGCTCGGCGCTGAATTCCCAGAGCAAGCTGGCGAGCTTGTCTCGCGATACCGGCTGGCCGTTGGCGAGCGCCAGATAAGCCAAGAGCGCCCTGGGTTTTTTCCCCGTAATCGCAACGGGTAGATTGTTTCCCGTGAGCGCCTCGAACGGCCCGAGCAGATGCAGCCTTAAATTGTTCATCTCATTTGTCGGCATCCTTACCCGTCTGCATCATACGGACTCCTGCCGGTGCTGCCAAATGCCCCGTCGGGTATGTCCTCGGGCTTTTTCACGCATTTCTCACGCCGCATTGGGACGGTTTTCACGCCGCGCCTTACAGCGCTGTTACGGCTGAGGCGTAAACAGGGAGCCAACGCAATCAGGTGTTCGGTTTACTCAAGAATAGGAGACAAACAGATGTTGCATCATGACAGTGATACCTATTGGATCAGCCGCCAGCAAGACATGCTCCCTACCAATCGCCTCCACGGGCTCGTCAACTCCATCAACGTCACGGACCGTTCCGAGGGTCGGCGCCTCATCGCCCAAACCGCCAATGCCACGGCGCGCGTCGGTACGATCATCGGTGCTGTATTTGCCAGCGCCGGTATGAAAATTGCCAAAATATTCTCCGCGAGCCGTCCCAGCATCCCGTGATCGGATATTTTACTAAATCTGCCCGTAAGCCGGCCCATTAGCCGGCGAGAAAAGACACCAGATGATCGCTCAGATCGCGCGCGTCATCGCCGGCGCCGTCTATGAGCGTCGACTTGCGGCGGCGGAGAAACTGTAAGCCCATCAGATACAGGCCGGGCGAGTCGACGATACCGCCGTCATGGCGAACCTGGCCCTTGCGATCGAAGACGGCCACGTCGAGCCATGAATAATCGGGCCGGTAACCGGTCGCCCAGATGATCGTGCTTATCTCGCCCTTGCTGAAATCCAAACCGAGCGGCGGCGACTCTTCGACCTCGGTGGGCGGCAATCGATGGGGTGCCTCGACCTCGCCATCGAGGCCGCTCGCGGTTGCCCATTCATCGAAGGTGCCCAGCAATCTGTTCATCTTGAGATCGGACATCGCGCACAGGTTGCGGAGCGAACCCGAGAACTGGCCCTTGCCGTCCTGAATGCCGGACAAGCGGCCGATGAGCTTCACCCCCTTGCCGGTGAGCCTATTGATATCCAGGGTTTTCCTGTCGGCAGAGCCGGTCAGTTGCAGGGAGGGAACCTTGCGCGCCCTGACAATGTCATCGATCTCGTCATAGCGTTCATCCTGTACGCCGGCGGCGTCCATCCACCATTCGATGTCCCGGCCCCGGTAAATACGGGGGGCGCGGATATGCTCGCCGACGGCCAGGGTCACTGGACGGCCGGAACCGTGGATCTCCTCGGCAAGCTGTGTTCCGGTCGCCGATGCGCCGACCATCAGCACGCCGCCCGGCGCCAACTGATCCGGGTTGCGGTAATCCATGGGCGTCATGATGGCTATCGAGGCGGGCAGCGCCTCGGCGATCTTGGGAATACGCGGGATATTGCAGGCCCCGCTCGCCATCACGACGGTGCGGCATTGCCAGCCGCCCTGGTCCGTCGATACCAGGTATCCCGCATCGGTCTTGGCGACCGACGTCACAAGCGTGTGGCTGTGCACGGGCGCCGCGATTGCCTTCGCGTAACAGTCGATAAAGGCGATGGTTTCGGGCATCGTCCGGTAGCCGTCGGGATCGTTCCCCTCATAGCCATAGCCCGGCAGCCGGCTCTGCCAGTTGGGCGTCAGCAGGCGAAGCGAATCCCAGCGCTCGGTTCGCCATGAATTGGCCACCTCACCGCGCTCGATCAAGACATGGTCGATCGAGTGGTCGGTCAGGCATTTGCTCATGGCCAGCCCGGCATGACCGGCGCCGATCACGACGGTGGTTATGGTTGGCACGGAAAGCGATGTTTCAGGCTGCTGATAGCCCGATCAGTTGACTTCGCCCGATCAATTCACTTCCACGGTGATGTTGGTCGGGTTGGCGACGATGTCGTAGACAGCCGAGCGTTTCTGCGACTGGGCAACCAGCGCCTTGATGTCTTCTTCGCTCGCATCGGCGTCGAACCTTGATGCCGTCGAAACCGTTGCGCACATCGCTGTCGATCCCCAGGATGCCCTGGATGTCCATGCCGCCCTCGAGCGTCGCCGTCACCGAGTGCAATTGAATTTCCCGATGTTGAGCGACCGCCGCGATGCCGGCCGTCAGACAACTGACGAGGCCGACCAGCACATATTCGACAGGTGTTGCGCCCCTGTCCTCGGACGCGAATCACAGGGGGTGGTCGGCATCGAAATTGAACACGGTGGTGCGCGCCTGCTCCTCGCCGAGGCCGAAGAAACCCTCAACGGTTGAGTGGCTGTAGGTGCCGTTCTTCCATTCGCAGGAGGCCCGCCATGTGAATTGCGCAGCTTCCGGCGCCTCGGTCAGCGCCTTGCGGGCGTCAAGAAGTGCTGCGACATTGACGCCATTATCAACAGTATCGGCCATCGTTTTTCTCCCTCTTTTATGTCCTGAACCAGATCCTACGTTTTCGTTATAGCTATAAATACCGCCGAGGTCTCTTGGCCATTGCGTGACTGGATGTTGCGCTAATTCTCCACAAGCTGTTTGCGGCCGAAACCGAACAGGGTTTCGTTGCCGGGTTTAGGGTGCTGTGGCACGTTGCAGGCGAGCAGGAGGGAGAAGGCCGCCATGGCGCCGCCGATCAGGAAGACCATGGCCGGCGAGGTCAGCCAGAGAAAGCCGAGGACCACTGGGACGATCACCGCCGCCGTATGATCGATGGAAAAGCTCACCCCCGCCGTCGAGGCGATGTCGGCGGGGTCGGCGATCTTCTGAAAATAGCTGTTGATCGCCAGGGCCAGGGCAAAAAACAGGTGATCGATCACATAGAGGGCGCCGGCGATGGCGGCGTTCTCGACAAAGGCGTAGCCGACGAACACGCCGATCAAGCCGATATATTCGAGGATCAGCGCCCGGCGCTCGCCCCAGCGCGCCACAAACCGCCCGACGCGGGGCGCCAGCCACATGTTTATGGCCGCGTTGAGCAGGAACAGAAGCGTGATGTCGATGACCTCGAAGCCGAACTTCTCGACCATCAGGAAACCGGCGAAGACGATGAAAATCTGACGCCGGGCGCCGCCCATGAAGGACAGCAGATAGAACAGCCAATAGCGCTTCCTGATGACCAGATGGCGATGCTGCTCGACGGCGCCGCTAAAGCGCGGATAGGCGATCCAGCAGACCAGCGCGGCGAGCGCCGTCACCCCGCCGCCGATCATATAGACCCAGCGAAAGTCCAGGGCGGCGAAATCGAAGACCAGCCAGACCATGGCGAAGGTAACGATCGAGGTCGCCGAGCCGACCGCGATGACGCGGCCCAGCATCTCGGGCGTTTTCTCAATCGGGGTCCATTGCAGGACCAGGGAATTCTCCATGGTCGCGAAATAATGATAGCCTATGGACATCAGCACCGTGGTGCAATACAGGCCGATCACCGAGGGGAACCAGCCGGTCATCGCCGTGCCGATGCCGAGCAGTAAAAGCGCGACCAGGGCCAGGGTCTGCTCGCGCAGGAAGATCAGAATGAAGACCGCCGTGAAGGCCATGAAGCCGGGCACCTCGCGCAAGGATTGCAGGATGCCGATTTCGGCCCCGGTGAAGCCGGCGCGCTCAATGACGAAATTGTTGAGCAGGGCGTTCCAGGTGGCGAAGCTCAAGGGCACGGCCCCGGCCATCACCAGGAGCAACGTCTCGGGCCGCCGCCAGCCGCTGGCGAAAAAATTGCGCATTTTCTCCATGGCGTTTATGTAAGGCCATCCCGGTTGCAAGTCGTGCAGAATAATTCATAAGGCGAGGAGATGACGCTTTTAATTACCGGCGGTGGCGGGTTCGTCATGAGCCATTTGGCGCGAAGCTGGCTCGAGGCTCACGGCGACGCCCATGTGGTGGTGCTCGATTCGTCGCCGCTCGACCGGATGGCGGAGCGTTTTTTCGCCCCGGTGGCGGCGCGCCTCGACGTCATCCAGGCCGATGTGCTCGATAGCGACGCTCTGGCGAAAATCGCCGATGACCATGACATCACCCACATCGTCCATGGCGCGACGATTACTTCCATGCAGGGCGAGGGCGGGCCCGCCCCCGACCCGCGCGGGCTGCTCGCGATCAATATCCAGGGCACGGCGAACCTGCTCCATTGGGCGGCCGGGCTGAGCCATCTGGCGCGTTTCATCCATGTCAGCTCCGGCTCGGTCTATGGCGGCGGCCCGCCCGAAGGCCCGGTGCCGGAAGAGGGCTATGTCGGTCCGGACGGCTTCTACGCCCTCAGTAAATGGGCCTCGGAATTGGTCGCCAACCAGTATGGCGCCTCCTTCGGCGTGCCCGTGGTTTCGGTGCGCTTCTCGGGCGTCTTCGGTCCCATGGACCGCATCACAGCTGCGCGCACCGTGCGCTGCGAGCCCAACCGAATCGCCCGTCTCGCCCTGGCCGGAGAGACCATCAAGGTCAACGACATGGACGGCGTCGGCGATTGGATTCACGGGGGCGATGTGGCCCAGGGGCTGTGCCGCCTGCTCGAGGCCGATGCCCCCGCCCATGCGGTCTACAACATCGCCTACGGCGAGCTTGCGACCATCGCCGATCTCATCGGTTATGTGGCCGACGTGGTCCCCGGCGTCCGCCATGAAGTGGTTGGCGAGGCGGAGGCCAATGTGCTGGGCGACGCCCGGCGGCGCGAGGGCCGCTTCGGCGCCTATGACATCGCGCGCATGAGGGACGAATTCGGCTGGCGCCCGCGCCGCCTGCGCGACGCCATGCAGGACTACATCGCCTGGCTGAAAGAAAATTAAATATATACTGTCGCCATTAAACGACTTGGCGCCATTAAACGATTCGGCTCCCTTTTAATTGGCGACAGTATATATTTAATTTGCCGCCGCTGGGTCGTGGAACACCAACCCCGCCGCGAGAACCAGGGCCGCGGCGGCGGCCAGGGAAGGCGCCAGGAAGCTGCCGTCGATGCTGAAAAAGGGGTCAGGCCTTGTTTATCTTGCTGATCGACGAACTATGCAGCCCGGCGTAGACCGCGATCCCGGTCGGCAGGTGGCCGGGTTCACGATACAAGATCTGACCCCTATAGCCTGGTTTTTACGCCAAGCTAATTACTTCCCCCTACCGCCGCCGCCTCACCTTCTTCTTGCGCTTCTGCCCGCCAGATTCGCGGGAGTAGGCCATGCCGGGGCCTTGACTGGGGCCGCGCATCCCCGGGCGGTGGCGTGGGACGATGCCGAGCTCGGTTGATTCGAGGCGGTGGATTTCGTCGCGCAGGCGCGCGGCCTCCTCGAATTCGAGATCGGCGGCGGCGGCGCGCATGCGCTTATTTAGACCCTTGAGGTGGGTCTTCAAGTTGTTGCCGACGAGATGGAGCGTACCCTCGTCGCCGGTATCCACGGTGACGTAATCGGCCTCGGCGATGCTGCCGATGATATCGGCGACGTTCTTCTTGATGCCCTCGGGGGTGATGCCGTTGGCGACGTTGAAGGCCTGTTGTTTCTCGCGCCTGCGGTTGGTCTCGCCGATCGCCGCCTTGAGGCTGTTGGTCATCTTGTCGGCATAGAGGATGACCCGGCCCTCCACATGGCGCGACGCCCGGCCGATGGTCTGCACCAGAGAGGTGCGCGAGCGCAGGAAGCCTTCCTTGTCGGCGTCGAGAATGGCGACCAGCGCGCATTCGGGAATGTCGAGACCCTCGCGCAGCAAATTGATGCCGATCAGCACGTCATAGGCGCCGAGGCGCAAATCGCGGATGATCTCGATGCGCTCCAGGGTGTCGATATCGCTATGCAGATAGCGCACCCGCACCCCGGCCTCGTGCATATATTCGGTGAGGTCCTCGGCCATGCGCTTGGTCAGGGTGGTGACCAGCACGCGCTGGCCCTTGGCCGCGCAATCGTGGCATTCGGCGAGCAGGTCGTCGATCTGGTTCTCCACCGGGCGCACCAGACAGACCGGATCGGTCAGGCCCGTGGGGCGGATGACTTGCTCGATGAAGGCGCCGCCGGTCTGCTCGAATTCCCACGGCCCCGGCGTCGCCGAGACAAAGATCGATTGCGGCCGCATGACGTCCCATTCCTCGAATTTGAGGGGCCGGTTATCGATACAGCTGGGCAGGCGGAAGCCGTATTTATGGAGCGTCGTCTTGCGGTTGAAGTCGCCCTTGTACATGCCGCCCAACTGGGGCACGGAGACATGGGATTCATCGACGAAGACGAGGGCGTTCTCGGGCAGATATTCAAACAGGGTGGGCGGCGGCTCGCCCGGGTTGCGGCCCGACAGATAGCGCGAATAATTTTCGATGCCGGCGCAATGGCCGACGGTCTCGAGCATCTCCAGATCGAAGCCGGTGCGCTGCTCCAGGCGCTCGGCCTCGAGCAGCATGCCGCGCTCGCGCAGCCAGGTGAGCTGTTCGCCGAGCTCCGCACGGATGCCGATGATGGCCTGGAGCAGGGTCGGGCGCGGCGTCACGTAGTGGCTGTTGGCGTAGACCTTGATGGCGTCGAGTGCTGCGATCTTTTGGCCGGTCAGCGGGTCGAACTCGACGATCTCCTCGACCTCGTCGCCGAACAGGGAGAGGCGCCAGGCGCGGTCCTCATAGTGGGCCGGGAAAATCTCGATGACGTCGCCGCGCACCCGGAAGCAGCCGCGGGCAAAATCCGTATCGTTGCGGCGATATTGCAGCTCGACCAGTTGGCGCAGCAGGGCCGCCCGATCCAGCTTGGCGCCCTTGGTCACCGCGACCGTCATGCGGGCGTAGGTCTCGACCGCGCCGATGCCGTAGATGCAGGACACCGAGGCGACGATGATCACGTCGTCGCGCTCGAGCAGCGCCCGCGTCGCGGCGTGGCGCATGCGGTCGATCTGCTCGTTCACCGAGGCATCCTTCTCGATGTAGGTGTCGGTGCGCGGCACATAGGCCTCGGGCTGGTAATAATCGTAATAGGAGACGAAATAGGACACCGCATTGTCGGGGAAGAAGCCCTTGAATTCGCCGTAGAGCTGGGCCGCCAGGGTCTTGTTGGGGGCCAGCACCAGGGTCGCGCGCCCGACCCGCTCGATGATCTTGGCCATGGTGTAGGTCTTGCCCGATCCGGTCACCCCGAGCAGCACCTGATCGCGCTCCGAATTCGCCAGGCCCGCGACCAGCGCCTCGATGGCCTGGGGCTGATCCCCCGCCGGCTGGTAATCGGACACCAGGGTGAACGGGCTGGGCGTGACGATACGCGGCCGCGGCGGCGCTCCGCCTTCGCCCGCCGCCAGATCCCGCTCCACATCGCGTGGATGGCGCTGCGCCCAGGAGGGGCGCGGCGGCTGGGAGTCAGGGGCGGGATGTTCGGTGGCGGGTTGGGAAGTCATAGGGTGAATATAAGGTCTTATGGCCCGATTGCGCCAGCTAACTGGCCTCGTCTACACTCCTCGCACGCTTCATCCAGGAGGCGTCGAAATCTATATTCGCTCAACCATAGAGCGCGAACGAAGATTAGTGTAATCTGAAACTCCGCTTGGCGCGGATTGAATGGTTATTTCGAGGCTTTGATGTCGGTAAATTCTAATTACTTGGTTCGGGTAGAAAAAAAGGTGAAGCAACAGCTTACCGGCGCTCGTTCCGTGTTTCTTTTGGGCGCGGGATCATCGTACCTAAATGGGAACGGTTATCCTCTTGCGGACCAGCTTTGGGAATCAATTCGCGACTCGATCCCGGAAAATGAGAGAGCTGATATTCAGTCGAAACTTGACGAAGGTGCTGATGGATTAGAACACGCTCTTGATCTTATAGACAAGGGTGGTGTCGATGAAGGACCGCACAGGTATAGTGTCGTAATAGCTATTGCCGTTCATTTTTCTAAACTTAGCCCTTCACTCAAAGTTCACCGGCAATTTGTCTCCCACCTGGCAAATCGCAATGAAAAGCGGTCAATCATTTTCTCACTTAACTATGACCCGCTACTTGAACGCGCGGCGGAAGATGAACACGTTCGCTTGTACGATGGGTTCCACGGTTTTGAAAACGCTTATTTTGACCCAAGCTCCCTCGGTGAAGATACGGCCATCGTTAGTCGAGGGTTTAGGTGGCCCAGGGTCCACTGGGTATTAGGCCGCTTACACTTATTCAAGCTTCACGGTTCGGTCGGCTGGTACGACTGTCCAAAGGAAGGCATTCGGCGAACGCGGTTTGATTCTGATATTCCGGCAAGTGCAACGAGGTTAATGGTTCCACCTCAGCACAGGAAAGCAGCAGATACTATGCTCCGTCCATACGCAAACCTTTGGTCTGAGTTCCGAGGGCGGGTTGCTCAAGGGCCAGAGCTAAGTAACCGTCTCATATCCATAGGTTATGGGCTACGCGACAATCACGTAAATGCCGTCATAGAAGCCGGTTTAGCCAGAAACAATTTTACTCTGATCGTTTGTTGTAAATTCCTAGCCGAAGATGTCGTGGCTCGATGGAAAGACAGTCGGAATGTGATTCTCGTTACAGAAAATATTTGCTGCCTGCAAGGCGAAGTTGGGCCCGGCCATCCAGACTTGTGGGCATTTGAGCGAATTGTGGAGGAGGTGTAAAATGACTGATATTCCAAGCAGCTTAATCGGCCACATTACTGATGTTCATGGCAGCGGTTTGACCGCATCTCTCATCGAAATCGATCAAGAGGGTACGTTTACGGTAACAATTGGTGATGAAGATATTCTGGTTGGGCAAATCGGTTCGTACGTCGCTGTACTTCAAGGTCAAATTCAGACATTGGCAATGATTACACGGATGACCGAAAAAGAGCGGCTGGTACCGTCCGATCCCGTAGACAAGAGTGGAGAAGCACCAAGAGTGGCCATTGCCGAACGGAGCATTAATCTAATTCCTCTCGGCACAATCGATGACAAGGCACAATTTGCAAGAGGAGTGAGCAGCCTTCCGACAACAGGGGCTGAAGTTCATGCAATCAGCTCTATCGACATTGGCAAAATGTTCACAAAGTACAAAGATAAGGGGTACGAAGTCGGACACTTATACCAAGGAGCGATAATAGAGACTCATAGAGACGGCTTCCCGTGGTTTTTGGCTAGGCGCGTCCGTCGACGCGATGCAGCGCATCGCTAGGCGGGCGGAACGACGTCCGAAAGCCACGGGAAGCCGCCGTCACGGTCGCGTCCGCTCACCCCCGGAGTGCGTCAGGAAACCTAACCGATGCGCTGCATCGCCCGCGGCTTCCTTCCTTCCCGGGAATAAGCGGACACGATCTCTATGGGTCTCTATTATCGCTCCTTGGTATTAGCCGCTAATCATAGTCTTCCCGTCTACTTTGATCCTACGCCGCTCTTTGGCCGTCATTTTGCAATTCTTGGCCAGACTGGCGCGGGTAAGTCTTGGACCGTTGCTAATTTGATTCAGACTGCTGTGAAAGTAATGCCCAAATCCCACATCATCTTGCTTGACCTTCACGGTGAATACAGTGGGTCGAATGATGTTGAAAATTTGGAGAAAGCTTTTAGCGAAGCGACCGCAAGATACTTGGACGCACGAGAACTTGAAATACCCTATTGGCTTATGACGTTCGGAGAGCTATGCGATCTGTTTATTGATAGATCGGAGTTCAGCGCACATAATCAACTCGCAGCTTTTCGAGATGCAATCGTAGCACTAAAAGATGAAGAGGGAGAACGCTTAGAATTACCTAGAGTGACAATTGACACTCCGATATTTTTCGACCTAGCGCGGCTCCGCGAAAACATCGATGACAAAAATGGTTTGGTTACTAGCACTAGTACCGGAAAACAAGTCAAAGGCCCTTTAACAGGTGCGTTTGACAATTTTCTTATGCGTCTTGATAGCAGACTGGGGGACATACGCTATGATTTTCTTTTTAAACCTATTGTCCGAAATTCTTCCGAATCTTTACATGATCTATTAAGAGACTTCGTAGGGTTAGGAGAACCAAAACGTCCGATCACAGTTATTGATTTAAGCTCAGTTCCCTTCGACGTCAGACCGACCGTTGCCGCCCAAATAGGACGACTAGCATTCGAATTTAATTATTGGAATCCTCAATATAGGGAATTCCCACTTTTGCTGATTTGCGAAGAAGCCCATGCTTATATTCCCAGGGGTTCCGATTCTCAGTACGAAGGGTCACGCAAATCAATGGAACGCATCGCGAAAGAAGGACGCAAGTACGGTGTCGGGTTAGCAGTGGTCAGTCAACGGCCACACGAAGTTTCGGAAACAGTCCTGTCTCAGTGTGGAACTTTCTTGTGTCTTAGAATCACAAACCCAACGGACCAAGCTTACATTCGTAGCCTAGTGCCAGAAGCAGAGCGAGATCTTGTAGATATCTTGGCAGGCCTTGGCAGGGGTGAGGCAATGGTTTTGGGAGAGGCCGTACCTCTCCCCACGCGCGTTCAATTTCATATTCCTGATCCCCAGCCGAATAGTGACGACGTTGATTTTTACAATAAATGGATCGATGGCCCTGACGATCTTGACGTTGAGGAGATAGTAAAACGTTGGCGCAATCAAGAACGAAGCGACATGGGGTGAACATATGGATTCCTAGGCCCGATTGCGCCACCCAACAGGCGCTTGTTACACTCCGCGCGCGCACCACCCAGGAGAACCCGCCATGCCCCGCCGCCGCGTGCTTTCGTCCGAGATTGCCCATGAGACCAATACCTTCAGTATTTTACCGACGACGCTCGAGTCCTATCGCTCGCGGCTTTATTATGAGTGCGCGGAAATCGCTAACGCCATGGGCGGGACGGCTTGCGAGATCGCCGCTCACATCGATGCCGCCGTGCGCCATGGCTGGGCGCTGATCCAGCCCATCGCGGCGGCGGCGACACCGTCGGGCAAGACCACGGCGGAGGCCTGGGCCCATCTCTCGGGCCTGCTGCTGGCGGCCTGCGAAGCCGAGCCTTTCGAGGGGGTGATATTGGCGCTCCACGGGGCCATGGTTACCGAGGATGCGGACGACGCCGAGGGCGATTTGCTGGCCCGTCTGCGGGCGCGCATCGGGCCGGACGTGCCCATCGCCATTACCCTCGATCTGCACGCCAATGTCTCCCAGGCCATGGCCGAGCACGCCGACATCATCCTGGCCTACCGCACCTATCCCCATATCGACCAGTACGAGATCGCCGGCGAGGCGGCGGACCTGCTGGAGCGCGCCATGGCCGGCGAGATCGCGCCGCGCTCGACGGTCGTCGGCGGGCCGCTGATCACGGGCTGCGATGACGGCCGCACCCAGAGCGGCCCCATGGCCGACCTGCTGGTGCGCGCCGCGACATGCGTCGCCGAGGAGCCCGCCATCCTGGCGGTCACTGTCTGCGCCGGTTTCACCCTGGCCGATATCCCTTTCACCGGGCCGACCGTCACGGTTGTCGGCGACGGCCCCGGCACCCAGGCGCGCCGCCGCGAGATCGCCGAGGATTTCATGGCCGAGGTCTGGCAGACCCGGGAGATCATCACCGTCACCCATCACAGCATTGCCGAGGCCCTGTCGGAGGCCAAGACGGAGGCCAAGGCGGGTGACTCTGTTGTTTCTGGGGGCGGGCCGCTGGTGCTCGCCGATTTCAGCGACAATCCGGGCTCGGGCGCCTATGGCGATTCCGTGCGCATATTGCGGGCCATGATCGAGGCGGACCTGCAAGACGCCACCCTCGGAGTGATTTCGGACCCGCAATCGGTCGCCGCCTGCCGGGCCGCCGGCGAAGGCAATTCCGTCACCCTGGCGCTGGGCTGCAAGATCGACGCCGCGCTCTACGGCCCACCCCTGGAGATCACCGCCACGGTCGAGCGTTTGAGCGACGGCGCCTATGTCTGCGACGGCCCCATGCTGACCGGCGAGAAGCGCTCCATGGGGCCGGCGGCGGTGGTGCGTATCGGCGGGGTGCGGGTCATCGTCGCGACCCACAACCAGCAGGTCACCGATGCCCAAGTTTTCCTCAGCCAGGGCATCGATCCGGCGGCCTGCTCCGTGGTGGCGCTCAAATCGGCCCATCATTTCCGCGCCGCGTTTGAGCCCCTGGCGCGCAAGGTCATCCTCACCGATTCAGGCTCCCTCGCGGCCCGCGACATGAGCAAATTCCCCTGGAAGAAACTCCGCCGCCCGGTCTGGCCGCTGGATGAGATTTAACGATCAAACGTCAACCTTAAGCAGAACCCTAATCCGCCGCCGCCGGATCGCGGAACACCAATCCCGCCGCGAGAACCAGGGCCGCGGCGGCGGTCAGGGAAGGCGCCAGGAAGCTGCCGTCGATACTGTAGGCGTAGCCGGCGAAGGTCGGCCCGATGATCTGTCCGAGGGCGAAGGCGGCGGTCATGAACCCCAGATCGCGGCGCGCGTTGCCCGTCGACAAATCGCGGGCCTTGACCAGACCCAGGGCGGTAATGCCGACGAAGGTGCCGCCGAGCAGCACGGCGGACAGCAGGATGGCCGCGGGGTTAAGCACCAGGACGCTCAAGGCGACGCCCGCCGCTTCGGCCAGGCAGGCGCAGCTAAAAGCCCGGCCAACGCCGATGCGCCGCCCGACCCAGAGCCACAGCAGCCCCGAGGGTATGGCCGCCATGCCGACGACCAGCCAGATCACCGGCTCGACGGATTGTATCTCGGGCTGAGAGCGCACCATAGCCGAGATGAAGGTCGCGGTGATGATATAGCCGAAGCCGAACAGCCCATAGGCGACAATCAGAACGATCAAGGCGCGATCCATCGGCGCCGCGCTCGACGCCGCGGCGGTTTGCGGGGCCTCGATATCGCCGGGGGTCAACCAGATTGCCAGCCCGAGTGCCATGCAGGACAGGGCGCCCGCATAGAGCCATTGCGCCTGCCAGCCGTAGCCCAGGGCGGCGAGCCCGGAGATCAGCAGGGCGGACATCACGATGCCCAGGCCGACGCCGGAGAAATTGACCGCGAACAATTCCATGCGTCCCGCCGCCTTCAGATGATCGAGAACGAAGGCGATGGTCAGCACCAGGACCAGGGCGCTGGCCACCCCGCCGATGAAGCGCAGGATCAGGAACGGCGTCATCGAGGAGGGCAGGCCCATGGCGCCGGTCGAGAGGGCGCTGAGGGCGAGGGCTCCGAGGATCCAGTTGCGCCGCCCGCCCGGCAGGGCGATGAGCGACGCGGCCAGGGCGCCGACCAGATAGCCGAGATAATTGGCCGAGGCGATGAGGCCGCCCTGGGCCTTGGTCAGCCCGAGGGTCTCGTCCATGAAGGGGAGGATCGGCGTATAGACGAAGCGGCCGATCCCCATGGCCGCCGCAATAGCGATCAGCCCGCCGAGCGCGACCCGCTCGGGAATATGTTGAGGAACGCGCGCCGTCAAAGCGAAGCGATCTCGATGATGACCTTGCCGAAGGCGCCGGCCTCGACCGCCTGATGGGCGGCGGCGGTGTCCTCGAGAGTGAATCGCGGCCCCATATGGTGGCTGAGTTCGCCGCTCTCCGCCCAGCGGGTGATATCGGCGATGGCGTGGCGCTTGGCGTCCTCGGGCATGCCGAAGACCAGCACCGGGCGCAGGGCCGTGTTGCCGTAGACCATGCGGTAGAAGGGCAAGACCGGCTCGAGCACGGAATCTGAGGCGTAGGAGGCGATTACGCCATTGTTTGCGATGACCGCGAGGGCGGTCTCGAGGTTGCCGCCGAAGTCCACCTCGACGATGCGCGCAACCCCCGCGCCGCCGGTGATCTCTTTGATGCGGGCGGCGATGTCCTCGGCCCTGTAGTCAATGATTTCATCGGCGCCGGCGGCCTTGGCGACCGCCGCCTTATCGCTGCTGCTCACCGTGGCGATCACCCGCGCCCCGCCGAGGGCGGCGAATTGAACGGCGTAGCGCCCGACCGCGCCGGCCCCGCCGGTCACCAGAACCGTCTGGCCGTCGACCGGCCCGTCGGCGAACACACAGCGATGGGCGGTCATCGCCGGGATGCCGAGGCAGGCGCCGGCGTCGAAGCCGACGCTGTCGGCAAGCCTGACGGCGCGGTCCGCGGCCAGGGTTACATAGTCGGCGGCGCTGCCACGAGCACTGCCCCACTGGGCCTCGTAGATCCACACGCGCTCGCCGAGACGCCCCTCATCGACACCGTCGCCGAGGGCGTCGACCAGCCCGGCGCCATCGAAATGGGGCACTACACGGGGGGCGTCCATGGCGCCGCGACCGCCCTGGCGGCGCTTGCAATCCACCGGGTTGACGCCGGAGGTGGCCAGCGCTACGCGCAGCTCGCCGGGCCCCGGCGCCGGCTTGTCCATGTCGCCGAACCGCAGCACATCGGCCGCTTCGCCGTTTTCCTCGTACCACACCGCGCGCATCGCCCTAGACCTCCAGCGCCATGCCGTCGTGGCCGGGGTCGGCGCCGCCCTCGAGGACGCCGTCCTCGATCTTGATGCCGTGGACCGCGCCGATGGTGAAGCCGAGATGGCTGCGGATCACCTCGTAGCCCTGGGCTTCCAACTCGGCGGCGATGTATTTCGGGATGCGGTTGGAGATGTCGATGGCGTCGCTGGTCGCCGAGAAACGGGGGACGGCCACGGCGCGGTCCATGGGCATGGCGAAATCCACCACATTGAGGATCGCCTGCAATACCCCCATGGCGATCTGGGTGCCGCCCGGCGCGCCGATCACCAGATAGGGCTCCTCGCCCTTGAAGACGATGGTCGGGCAGATCGAGGAGAAGCGGCTCTTGCCCGGTGCGATCGATCCGGTGCGTCCGGGCCTCGGGTCGAACACCGCCATGCAGCCGTTGTACATGAAGCCCATGCCGTCGCTGATCACGCCGGACGGCATGCCGAGGCTATGGGTCATGGCGACCGCCCCGCCGTCCCTGTCGATGACGGATATATGGGTGGTGTGAGGCGATTCCGCCTGGCCCCCGCTGCCCAGGCGCACCACATGGGCGACTTCGCCGCGTTTGATGGCGGCGGCGGCTTCGGCGGCGTAGGCTTTGTCGGTGAGATGGTCGGGGATCGCGGCATAGGCCGGGTCTCCCACATGAGCATCCTTGTCGATGGTGGCGCATTTCATGGCTTCGCAGACCACGCGGATATACTCGGGGCTGTTGTGGCCCAGGGCGGCGAGGTCGAAATTCTCCAGAATATTGAGCATTTCGACCAGCATGATACCGCCGCCGGGGGGATGGTTGGTAGCCATGCGCAGGCCCCGGTACGTGCTCCACAGGGGGGCGCTCCGCTTGGTCTCGTAGGCGGTCAGGTCGGCGGCCGACAGCAGCCCGCCATGGGCCGCCATGTCGGCGCCGATCTCGGCGGCCAGGTCGCCATGATAGAAAATATCCGCGCCGCTCTCGGCGATGCGGCGCAGGGTCCGGGCCAGGTCCGGGTTCTTGATGCGCGTGCCGGGCTTGAGCGGCTCTCCCTGCGCGTCGCAATAGAGCTTGGCCGCCGCCGGGGTGGCGCGGTTGCGCTCCGGGTTGGGGGCGCGTCCCATATCCGTCGCTTCGCTCCAGAAGCGATGCACATGCGGGCGCACGACGAAACCTTCCTCGGCCTGGGCGATGGCCGGCGCCACCACCCGCGCCCAGGGGAGTGCGCCGAATTCCGCATGGGCCTCGCCATAGGCCTTGAGACTGCCCGGCACGGTGATCGCCTGATAGCCGATATCGTTGACCCAACCCTTGAGGATGAAACCGAAGCCGTCGCGCGCCTCGCCCTCGATGATGTCCGCCCACATCTCCGCCGTCGCCGCCGCCGGCACCTTGCCGTGGAAGTCGATGGTGGTGTGGGCGCCCTTGGCCGGTGAGTATATCTGCATGCTGCCGAACCCGGCGATACCGACCATGAAGGGATCGACCACGCCCTGGACCAGGCCGCAGGCAATCGCCGCATCGACGCAAGTGCCGCCATCGCGAAGCGCCAAGGCCCCGGCCTCGACCGCCTCGGGCTGCGGCGCCACGATCATTCCCTTCGCCATCGTCATTCTCCCGTCGAATTAAATATATACTGTCGCCAATTAAAGAGGCTGTCTCGCCGTTTTTTATTGGCGACAGTATATATTTAATTTTAACTTACTGAGAGGGCTCCAGCTTGAGGGCGGCGCGGAAACGGGCTTTGAGGGTCTCGCCGTCGCGTGGCGGCAGGACCAGGGGCGGGGACTCGGCGCGTATCTTGATGGCGACGAACACCGGGCCGCGCGCGTCGCGCGCCAGATGAAGCGCCGAGTCGAGGGCCTCCTCGTCGCGCGCCAGGGCGGTCACCGGGAAGCCGGAGCTTTGCGCCATGGCCGCGAGGTCGGCGCCCCAGGCTGTGTGGGTCGGCTGCATGCCGGTTTCGCCGTAGCGCTCATTATCGAGCACAACGATGGCCAGATTGGCCGGCGCACTCGCCGCAATCGTTGCCAGGGAGCCGATGCCCATGAGCATCTCGCCATCACCGGTGACCACCAGTACCCGCCGCTCGGGCTGGGCGAGGGCGAGGCCGAGGCCGATCATGGCGGCGCCCCCCATGGCTCCCCATAGGGGGAAGTCGAGGGGCGAATCACCGGCCGCGGCGACGTCCCAGGCCGGCGCGCCGAGGCCGGCGACCACCAGCAGATCGCCGCGATCCCTGAGCAGCGCCTCGACCACGGCGCGGCGGCGCAGGGGGAAATCTTCGCTAGTCCTGGTCATCATCGAAACTCTTGATGCCGATCACCGCCTGGGCGATCAGCACGGCCGAGGCCGCCGGACCGTCGAACGCCTCGCGGGCGGCCTGAGCGGCTGCCTCGCCGACCGCATCGGCTGTCTCGGCGCGATGCACCCGGACGCCGGACAGCTCCAGCACAGCGCCGGCTGTAGAGCCCATGGGAACCTGCCAGGGATTGGTCTCGCCGCTCTCGCCGCGCATGGTGGCGACGATCAGCAGGGGAAAGCGGCAGACTTGGGTGAGGGACAGCATGTTGACGCATTGGCCGACGCCGCTGCCCTGCATGAGCAGCGCCCCGCGCTGGCCGCCGAGCCAGGCGCCCGCCAGCATGGCGACGCCCTCCTGCTCGCTGGTCAATGACACCGTGGTCATCGACGGATCGTCCCGGCACAGATCGATCAGGCGGCTCAGCCCGCCGTCCGGTACATAGGCGATCTGGTGCACTCCGGCGTCGGCCAGCACGCGGTGGACATGGTCCGGCCATTGTTCGCCCGGGAATTTCGTGGTTAGGGTCATCTTCTTCTGGCTCTGCGGTGAAACGCCATGCATTAATAACCGATCGCCACCGTGAAGGCGAACCGGAGAGGGAATATTGTGGAGCAGGGTTTCGGGCAGTCGCCGTTGCGTCTGGAAGATACGCGTCTGCTGCGCGGCGAGGGGCGCTACACCGCCGATCTGAACGCCGCCGGCCAGGCCCATATGTATGTCCTGCGCACGCCCCATGCCCATGCGGACATCGTCTCGATAGGCGTCTCCGCGGCGAATGCCGCCCCCGGCGTGATCGCAGTGCTCACCGGCGCCGATGCCGCCGCCGACGAACTCGGTGTCATGGCCGTCGCCGTCCGCCCCGACAACCGTGACGGCAGTCCGCCGTTCTCGCCGCCCCAGCCGGTGCTCGGCGCTGACCGGGTGCGCTATGGGGGCCAGCCGGTCGCCCTGGTCATCGCCGAGACCCTGGCCCAGGCCCGCGACGCCGCCGAGTTGATCGAGATCGATTACCAGCCGCTCGCCGCCGCCGGAACGCTTGCCGCCGCCCTGGCGCCGGAGGCCGTCCAGCTGTGGGACGAAGCGCCGGGTAATGTCGCTCTCGACTGGCAGGCAGGCTCCCTCGCCGATACCCTGGCCGCCTTCGACGCGGCCGCCCATGTGACCAGCCTCGATCTCGTCGATAACCGGGTGATGGTCATGCCCATGGAGCCGGTCGCGGCGCTCGCCGCCTATGATGAGGCGACGGGCCGCTATCACCTCCAGGCCCCGAGCCAGGGGGTTCATGGCCTGCGCCGGGAACTCGCCGAGACGGCCCTGAAGATCGAGCAGAGCGACCTCCAGGTGGTGACCCCGGATGTGGGCGGCGCCTTCGGCCTGCGCGCCACGGCGATCCCCGAACAGGCGCTGCTGTTGTGGGCGGCGCGCAAAACCGGGCGGCCGGTCAAATGGGTCGCCGAGCGCGGCGAGGCCTGCCTCAGCGATCTCGCCGCCCGCGATCACATCACCAAGGCCTGGCTGGCGCTCGACGGTGACGGGCGCATCCTCGCCGTTCGCGTCGAGAACCTGGCCAATATGGGCGCCTACGGGAGCCCGGGGGCACTCACCATTCCGACCGCCGGTTATGCGGCGGCGATCACCGGCTGCTATGACATCCCGGCGTTTCACGTCGCCACCAAGGCGATCTTCAGCAACAGCATGATGACCAATGCCTATCGCGGCGCCGGGCGGCCCGAGGGCATCTATGTGATCGAGCGGTTGATCGATGTGGCGGCGGCGGAACTCGGCCTCTCGAAGATCGATATCAGGCGGCGCAATATGGTCCCGGCGGCGGCCATGCCCTACGCCACGGCGACCGGCGAGCTCTATGACTCGGGTGATTTCGGAGGCTGCCTCGATCGCGTTATGGCGATGCTCGGCGAGGCGGACATCGACCAACGCCGCAGCGCCGCCCGCCGCCGGGGCAAGCGATATGGCGTCGGCGTCGCCGCCTATGTGAAGATCAACGGCGGCGTTCCGAGCGAGGCCGCTCATCTCACGATCGACGGCCAGGGCGCCGCGATCTTGAGGATCGGCTGTCAGGATAACGGCCAGGGCCACCGCACGGCCTTCGCCCAGATTCTCGTCGAGGAACTCGGCCTGGCCCTCGAATCGGTCGCGCTCGTCCAGGGCGATTCCGACGCCGTCGCCAGCGGCCACGGCACCGGCGGGTCGAGCGCCATCAGCGTCGCCGGCGTCGCGGTCACCCTGGCCGCCCGCAAGGTCGTCGAGGCCGGCCGGCCGGTCGCAGCCATGCTGCTGCAATGCGACGCCGCCGAGGTCGAATTCGCCGATGGCCTCTATTGTGCGGGCGAGCGCACCGTGTCCCTGAGCGAGACCGCAAAGGACGCCGGCGGCCTCGAGGGCAGCGCCAAATATGTTGCCGCCGCCAAGACCTTTGCCAACGGCTGTCATGTCTGCGAGGTCGAGGTCGATGTGGACACCGGCCATGTGGCGATTGTCGGTTATCGGGTGGCCGACGATATGGGACGGCTGCTCAACCCCAGGCTCGCCGAAGGCCAGGTTCATGGCGGCATCGGCCAGGGCATCGGACAGGCGTTGCTCGAGGACTGCATCATCGATGGGGCCAGCGGCCAGCTTTTGAGCGGATCGCTGATGGATTACTGCCTGCCGCGCGCCGACGACCTGCCGTCCTTCGCGGTGCAATTCGACGAGATCCCCTGCGCCACCAATCTGCTTGGCGTCAAGGGGGTCGGCGAGGCCGGCGTCACCGGCGCCCTGCCGGCGGTGGTCAACGCGGTGGTCGACGCCTTGACCGAGTATGGCGTGATGCATATCGATATGCCGCTGAAGCCTGAGCGGGTGTGGCGGGCGATTTCCAAGGGGCTGGCTGCATGATCGATCCCTTGTTTAGCGACGATTACAAGCTCGCGTCCTATTGGCTCGATGACGCGCCGCTCGCGGTACTGCCGACCAGCGAATTGCCGTCCGAGGTCGATGTCGCCATCGTCGGAGCGGGCTACACCGGGCTGGTCGCCGCCCTGACGGTGGCGCGGGCCGGTCGCGGGGTGGTGGTGTTCGACGCCGAGGACGCCGGTTTTGGCTGCAGCACGCGCAACGGCGGCCAATGCGGCGCCGGCTTCAAGAATGGCTTCGACGATCTCGCGAAGACCTACGGCAAGCCGCGCGCGGTCGCGCTCTACAAGGAGGCTCTGGCTTCGCTCGACTTTCTCACAAGCTTCGTCGCGGGCGAGGACATCGCCTGTGATTACAAGCATTGCGGCCGCTTCATGGGCGCCCACGCGCCGGGCCACTATGAGGATATGGCGCGCAAATTCGAAACCAACCGGCGCGAACTCGGCATCGAGTGCTATATGGTGCCACGGGCCGAGCAGCACAGCGAAATCGATAGCGACGCCTATTACGGTGGCGGCGTGATGCCCAGCCATACATCGCTGCACCCGGCCAAGTATCACGCCGGGCTGCTTGAGCGGGCGCTGGCGGCCGGCGCGGTCGTGCACCCCCATACGGCGGTGACCCATATAGAGCGCGAAGGCTCGGGCTTCATGGTGACCACGGCGCGCGGGCGGCTTCGCGCCGGTCAGGTCATTGTCGCCACCAACGGCTATAGCAACAATGTGGGGTCCTTGCCCGATTTGAGCCGCCGGGTGATCCCTATCGGCAGCTACATGATCGCCACGGAGCCCTTGGCGCCCGGCGTCATCGACCGGCTGATGCCCAAGGATAGGGTGACTTCCGACACGCGCCGGGTCGTGCTCTATTACCGCGCCTCGCCGGACCGGACGCGCATTCTGTTCGGTGGCCGGGTGGCGCTTGCCGAGACCGATCCGGCGATCAGCGGCCCCCGGCTGCATGCTGTTCTGTGCGAAATCTTCCCCGAGATCGCGACCGTCGGGATCAGCCATTCCTGGATGGGATTCGTCGGCTATACCTTTGACAAGATGCCCCATCTCGGGGTGCGGGGCGGCTTGCATTACGCCATGGGCTATTGCGGCTCGGGCGTCGCCATGGGCAGCTACCTGGGCCACAAGATCGCCCACAAGCTGCTCGGCAACGAGGAGGGCGACACCGCCTTCGATGAATTGCCGTTCCAGACCCGCCCGCTCTATTTCGGTAAGCCCTGGTTCCTGGCGGCCGCGGTCGCCTGGTACAAATTCCTCGACCGCAGGGCGCGGTAAGCTGGGCCCGTTGCTAGATCGACCGTGACCGTATCACCATCATTTTTTCGATCTGCATGTCGTGTAAGGAGTGGTGAATACCGCCGACCCCGTGGCCGGATTGGCGCAATCCGGCAAAGGGCATCCAGTCGACCCGGAAGGCCGTATGATCGTTGACCATCACGGCGCTGGCGTCGATATGGCGGTAGACATGGAGCATGGTATCGAGATCGCGGGTACAGACGGCGGCCTGGAACGCCACGGGCAGCGAATTGGCCCGTGCGATGGCCTCGTCGATGTCATCGTAAGGATAGACACAGACCACCGGGCCGAAGATTTCATTGGTGCTGACGCGAACATCGCCCGGCGGGTCGTAGAGCACCGTGCAGGCGTAGCAGGATGGCGAGATTTTAGCCCCGCCGCACAAAAGCTCGGCCCCGCCGCCGGTTGCCTCGGCGACCCATTCCTCCACCCGGGTGACTTCGCCGTGGCGGATCAGCGGCCCGACCTCCGTCGCCTCGCTGGTCGGATCGCCGATGGCCAGCTTGTCGGCAAGCCCGGCTATGCGCGTCGCCACCTCGCGGGCGATGGAGGCATGGGCGAAGATGCGCTGGACGGAAACGCAAACCTGGCCGGCGTGGTAGAAACCGCCCTTGGTCAAGAGCGGCAGCACATCGTCGAGGTCGGCGTCGGCGGCGATGATGACGGGCGCCGCCCCGCCGTGCTCAAGCGCGCAGCGCGTCCCCGGCGCCAGCTTCGAGCGCAGCGCCCAGCCGACGCCGGCGCTGCCGATGAAGCTGAAGAAGCCGACCCGGGGGTCGACCACCAGGGCCTCGGATTGCTCGCGCCCCGACGGGACCACCGCCTGGCACCATTCCTCGGGCAGCCCGGCTTCACGGAGGATGCCGACAAAGCGCATGCAGGAGAGCGGCGTTATGGCGGCCGGCTTGATAATCACGGGGCAACCCGCCGCCACGGCGGGCGCCACCTGATGAATGATGAGATTGAGCGGATGGTTGAAGGCGCTGACCGAGACCACCGGACCGATCGGCTCATGGCGGGTGAAGGCGATGCGGTTGGCCGACGCCGGCGTCGCATTCATGGGAATTTCGCTGCCGTGCTGGCTGCGCAGGGCTTCGATGCAAAGCTTGACGCCATCGATGGCGCGGTCAACCTCGACGATTGAATCGATCAGCGGTTTGCCGCCTTCACGGGCCGCCTCTAGGGCCAACTCCGCGGCGCGTTCAGCCATGATTTCATGGGTTTTTTCGAGAATTTCGACCCGCCGGTAAACCGTCAGCCAACCGTGGCGGTCTTTGTACAGCCGCTCGGCGGTGGCCAGGGCCGTATCGATGGCGCCGCTGTCACCGGTGGCGATGGTGGCGATCGGCGCCTCATCATAGGGCGCCGTGACGAGGATGGGATCCGAAGCGCTGGACGCGTCCGGAATCATCAAGGGAAATTCTTGCAGCATTGTCTATACCCCGGCTTCTTATTGTTTTTACGGCTTTGACTATTCGTGACTTTAGCGCGCAATGGCCGAACACCCAAGCGCCTAAAACGGCAATAAAAAAGCCCCTGAAATGGGGGCCTTGGCATATCTTGGAAATTCGGTTCTGCAAATAGCGTCTGCGGGCCTACCCCCTATGGGCAGGGCCCGCGTCTGCTATTGAGCATGGTTGCCTAGTCGGCAACCTTTTCGGCTACTTACAGCGCGGCGGTGACGGTGCCGAACATGCCTTTGAGGCTCGTGCCGAGCAGGCCGACAGCGGCGATGATGGCGACCGCGATACCGGCGGCGATGAGACCATACTCGATGGCGGTGGCGCCGGACTCGCTCTTGATGAAGCTGCGAACAAACTGTGTCATAGTATCTCTCCTTTACGAGGGTTTACCGCGGGTTGTTAAGCGGTTTGATCTTTCATTTCGTGTGCCACGTCAGAGAAGCGTCTCAAATCCGTCGTGACATCGTGATGGAAGTTGTACTGGGCACTCCCGGAAAACGATACTCACGCTGCAAAATGAGTAGCTAGTTTCATATTGAAGAACTATAAAGACTTGGTTAATATTTTGTAACTCTTTGTCTTTGCATGAGATTATATGACGAGCTCAACAGGGAATATCGGCACTACTCATTTCGTAAATTACGTTTTGAGAAGTGGATTGGGCTTTTCAGGCGGCAGAGCCGGTGAAATTTTCCTAGAAATCGATTTTATGGGACGAAATCACCCGGATAATTATCGATGAGGGCCCTCAAATTGGCGACCCATGACAAGCTTTAGCGACAGCGCCCGTAACGCCGCCCAAATCATCGCTTCCGCGCGTGTTGGGCGAATCGCCCTGGAGCGGCTGCCCGACGACTGCCGGCCCAGCGACGAGGCGGCGGGCTACGATGTGCAGGATGCGCTCCACGCGGCGCTCGCCGATCGCGGCTGGGGCCGCCTCGCGGGCTATAAGATCGGCTGTACCACGGCAGTCATGCAGGCGCATTTAAGTCTTACGAGTCCCTGCGGCGGCGGTATTTTCGCGAGCCGCGTCCATCATGGGACAGTCGATCTCGTCCTCGCGGACTATGTTCGTGTCGGCTGCGAGACCGAGATTGCGGTCCGCATGGGTGCCGATCTGGCGGGTGATTTAGCACCGTTCGACCGAAATTCCGTGGCATCCGCCGTGGATTCATGCATGGCCGCCATGGAAATCGTCGACAATCGTTATGTGGATTCCGCCACCATGGGAACGGCGACGCTGATCGCCGACGACTTTTTCGGCGCCGGTTGTCTGCTCGGCGAACCCCTTGTCGAGTGGCGCGATCTCGATCTTGGCGCGGTGATCGGCCATCTCCTGGTCGATGGCGTCGAAATCGGCCAAGGCCGGGGCGCCGATGTGATGGGCCATCCCTTCGAGGCCTTGGCCTGGCTGGCCAATACCCTGGCGACGAGGGGGCGCATGCTCAAGCGCGGTGACATCGTGCTGACCGGCAGCCTGGTTCAGGTCCATTATCCGGCGCCGGGCGAGTCGGTGGACATTGTCATCGACGGTCTCGGCGAGGTTCACGCCCACTTTTCGTAACGTCGCCAAGCCTGTAACATCACAGCCATGCTAGAAAAAATACTGATATGATCGAAGTCTAGGCATGATCGAAGTCGAGGGCCTCGAAAAATCCTTCAAGACGGTTCAAGCCTTGCGCGGCGTGAGCTTTGCCGCAAGCGATGGCGAGATCACCGGGCTCATCGGCCCCAACGGCGCCGGTAAGACGACCACCCTGCGCATTCTCTATACGGTGCTCCGGCCCGATCGCGGCAGCGCCAGGATCGACGGTTTTGACAGCCGCCGCGAGCCCCGCGAGGTGCAGCGCCGGATCGGCGTCCTGGCCGACAGCCGGGGCCTCTATCCCCGCCTGACGGCGCGCGAGCATGTGCGCTATTTCGGCCGCCTCCATGGCCTGGCGGGGGCTTCCTTGGAAGCGCGTATCGATGAGCTGGTCCGAATGCTGGATATGAATGACATCGCCGACCGCCGCACCAAGGGTTTTTCCAAGGGCCAGACCATGAAGGTGGCCCTGGCCCGCGCCCTGGTGCACAACCCCCATAATGTCTTGCTCGACGAGCCGACCAACGGCCTCGACGTGGGCGCCGCCCGCGCCGTGCGTGATCTGATCCGCCGCATCCGCGACGAGGGGCGCTGTGTGCTGTTCTCTAGCCATATCATGTCCGAGGTCGAAGAGCTCTGCGACAAGCTTGTGGTGGTCGGCCATGGCGTCGTGCTGGCAAACGGCACGGTCGCCGAGCTGCGGGCCCGCACCGGCAAGCATGATCTCGAGGAAGCCTTTCTGCGGGCGACGGAAACAGGCCCGGAAACGGGCGCGCCATGAGGTCCGTGTTGAGGCGTATCTGGGTGGTCTTCGCCAAGGAATCTATCGACAACCTGCGCGACCGGCGCAGCGTGTCCATGGCGATGATCTATCCCTTCGTCGGCCCGGTGCTCATGGGCGCGCTGATCGCCTTCGTCGGCGACACCATAACCGAATTGCCGAATTCCAGCTTCACGCTTCCCATCCAGGGCGCCGAGAGGGCGCCGGCGCTGGTCGCCTACTTGGAAGAAAACAACGTTGCGGTGGTGGTGGCGCCCGAAGATCCGCGGGATGCGGTGCGCATCGGCCGTATCGATACGGCCCTGGTCATCCCCGACGATTATGCGGAAAATTTCGGCGCCGAGCGTCAGGCGACGGTCAATCTGGTGGTCGACGGCTCCCGCCTCTCCGCAGTGGTCGCCATGAGCCGGGCGCTCTACGCGCTGAGTGAATACAGCGCGCGGGTCAGCGCCGGGCGCTTGACCGCCCGCGGCCTCGATCTATCCATCGCCCACCCGGTCGAAATCAAGCAGATCAACGTTGCCCTGGGGCGCAACCTGACCGGCTTTTTCCTCAATATGGTGCCGCCGTTCCTGATCTTCACCATCTTCATCGGCGGGGTCTATCTGACCATCGACACCACCTCGGGTGAGCGCGAGCGGGGCTCGTTGGAGCCGTTGCTGGCCAACCCGGTGGCGCGCTGGGAGTTGATGCTGGGCAAGGCGCTGGCCGCCTTCGCCTTCACCATGATGGCGGTGATCGCGCAGCTCATCGCCTTCAAGCTGGTGTTCGAGGTGATTACCGGCGGCGATCTCGGGCTCGATGTGGATATCGGCTTCGGGTTGTTTGTGGTGATGTTCCTGATCAGCCTGCCGCTCATGGCGTTCGCCGTCGCCGTGCAGCTCATCATCGCCACCTTGACCCACAGCTTCAAGGAGACCCAGACCTATCTCGGCCTGCTGCCGCTGGTGCCGTCCCTGCCGGGTCTGGTGCTGGTGTTTGTCTCCATCGCGGCGCATCCCTGGATGATGGCGATCCCGACCTTCGGCCAGACCTTGCTGATCGGCCAGTTGGTGCGCGGCGAGCCGCTCGGCGCGCTGTCCGTGGCCATCGCCTGCGTCACCACGGGGCTGGCGGCCGGCGCCCTGCTGTTGTTGGCCGCCAAGCTCTACGAGAGGGACGCCCTGCTGTTCGGCGAATGATTGCGCTCTGCGGTGGATATCAATAGATAACGGTCATGGAACAAATTCGAATTCGCGGCGGCAACCCTCTCAAGGGCGTTATCCCCATCGGCGGAGCGAAAAACGCGGCGTTGCCGTTGATGGTCGCCGCCCTGCTCAGCGAAGAACCTCTGAGCTTGAGCAATTTACCGCATGTGGTCGACATCGCCACCCTGGCCAACCTGCTGCGCCAGCACGGCGTCGCGTTGACCATGGACGGCCAGGCGGAGAACGGTCATATCGGGCGCACGCTGTCCTTGTGCGCCAAGACCATCACCAGCACCACAGCACCTTATGATCTGGTTCGCAAGATGCGCGCCTCGGTGTTGGTGCTCGGGCCCTTGCTGGCGCGCGCCGGCGAGGCGCGGGTTTCGATGCCCGGCGGCTGCGCCATCGGCAACCGGCCGGTCGATCTCCATTTGACCGCGCTCGAGCAGCTCGGCGCCGAGATCGTGCTCGAGGACGGCTATATCGTGGCGACTGCGCCACGCGGCCTCAAGGGCTGCGAAATCCAGTTTCCCATGGTCTCGGTCGGGGCGACGGAGAACCTTCTCATGGCGGCCTGTCTCGCCGAGGGCGATACGGTGCTGGCCAATGCGGCGCGCGAGCCCGAGGTCGGTGACTTGGCCCATTGTCTGATCCGCATGGGCGCGCGCATTGAAGGCATCGGCAGCGACACCCTGCGCATCACCGGCGTGCCCCGTCTCGGCGGCGCCGCCTATACCGTGATCGGCGACCGCATCGAGGCCGGCACCTACGCCATCGCCGCGGCGATCACCGACGGCGACCTGCTGATCGAGGGTGTCGATCTGGATATCATGGGGGCGATGGCGCAGACACTGACCGAGGCCGGCGTTACCCTCGCAGCCGAGGCCGGCGGCATTCGGGTGCGGCGCGCCGGCGAGCGGATACGCGGGGTCGACGTCATGACCCAGCCCTACCCTGGCTTTCCCACCGACCTGCAGGCCCAGTTCATGGCCCTCATGACCATCGCCGAGGGCGCTTCCATGGTCACCGAGTCGATTTTTGAGAACCGCTTCATGCATGTTCCCGAACTCACCCGCATGGGCGCCGAAATCAATGTTCATGGCGCTTCCGCGATGATCCGAGGCGTCGGGCAACTGATCGGCGCGCCGGTCATGGCGACCGATCTGCGCGCCTCGGTGTCCCTGGTGCTGGCCGGGCTGGCCGCCGAGGGCGTGACCATGGTCAGCCGGGTCTATCACCTCGATCGGGGCTATGAGAGGATCGAGGAGAAACTCGTGCGCTGCGGCGCCGATATCGAACGCTGCAAGGCTTAAAGGCCGAGATGGCTGATAGCAAAACGTCCACGGATCCGAATCGCATCGTCAGTATTATCCTCGATGAGCGAACCGTGGTGCGCCGCAGTCCCGAGGTCGAGCATGAGCGCCGCGTGGCAATCTTCGATATTTTAGAAAAAAATCACTTCGCTCCGGTGGATGCCGATGCGGGGCCCTATCACCTGCATCTGGCGATCCAGGACAATCGCCTGGTCATGCAAATCAACGACACGGACGATCGTCCGATCGCCAGTCATGTAGTGCCGGTGACGCCCTATCGCCGCCTGATCAAGGACTATTTCACCGTCTGCGAGAGCTATTTCGAAGCTATCAAGCACTCTTCGCCGTCGAAGATCGAGGCCATCGACATGGGGCGACGCGGCCTCCATGACGAAGGCGCCGAGATGCTCCATGACCAGCTCGCCGGGAAAATCGAGGTCGACCGGGACACGGCGCGCCGGCTTTTCACCCTGATCTGCGTCCTGCATATTCGTGGCTAGCGATCTTGGTTGCTAGTGATCTTCCGGGCGCCGTGTTGTTCTGCTGCACCATGAACTCGGTCCGCTCGGTCATGGCCGAGGCGATCATGAAACATCTCTTCGGCCATACGGTCTATATCGACTCGGTGGGCATGAGAACCGGCGATGTAAATACGTTCGCGGTCGTCGTGATGGATGAAATCGGCATCGATATCACCCGCCACCGCTCGAAATCCTTCGAGGATCTCGACGATGACTCTTTCGATCTGATCATCTCCCTGTCGCCCGAGTCGCAGCATGGCGCCGTCGAGATGACCCGCAATATGGCCTGCGAGGTCGAATTCTGGAACACCTTCGATCCGACCTATGTGGAAGGCAGCCGCGAGGTCTGCCTGGCGGCTTTTCGCGAGGTGCGCGACAGCCTGATGGCGCGTATCAAGGACCGTTTCGGCCGTCGGCCGCCGCCCGTTGTGTGAGCGTTGGCCGGCGGCCGGGACGGCGTGACAGCTTAATCCTTGACGATTCGATGTTTTATCCGCATGGTTCCGCCACTTTCAACACTGGAATCAGGTGGCGATGGCAAAAGAAGAAGTCCTCGAATTTCCCGGGGTTGTAACGGAGTTACTCCCCAATGCGATGTTCCGCGTCAAACTCGACAACGATCACGAGATACTCGCTCATACCGCCGGGAAGATGCGCAAGCACCGTATCCGCGTGCTCGCCGGCGATCGGGTGACCGTCGAAATGACGCCCTATGATCTGACCAAGGGCCGGATCACTTTCCGCTATAAGTAACTCTTCGAGGGAAAATGCCTCGCTTCATCCTGGCTTCCGCGTCTCCGCGTAGGCTCGCGTTGCTGCGCCAGATCGGCATCGAGCCCGATTCGATCGAACCCGCCGATGTCGATGAGACGCCGCTGAGCGGTGAGCTGCCCCGGCTTCACGCGGCCCGGCTGGCCGGCGACAAAGCGCGCAAGGCCGCCGCCCTTCATGGTGAATCAGTGGTGCTCGGCGCCGATACGGTGGTCGCCTGCGGCCGCCGGATACTGCCCAAAGCAAGCGACAAGGACGAAGCGCGCCGCTGCCTGGAATTACTCTCGGGCCGCGGCCATACGGTCTATGGCGGGGTTTGCGTCATCGACCCCGAGGGCCGCGCCTATGAGCGGCTGGTCGCCACCAAGGTCAAGTTCAAGCGGCTGGCCGCCCGCGACATCGAGGATTATCTGGCCTGCGGCGAATGGCGGGACAAGGCCGGCGCCTATGCCATCCAGGGGCGCGCCGCCGCCTTCGTGCGCGGCATCAACGGTTCCTATTCGAATGTGGTCGGGCTGCCGCTCTTCGAGGTTGCGGGATTGCTCGCCAGCCTCGGCATCGCCGCTCGCTCACCATGATCGACACGCTTGTGGTCAATGTCGCGCCCGGCGAAATGCGCATCGCCCTGCTCGACGGCGAGCGCACGGTCGAAATTATTCATCACCGGGCCGGCGCCATGAGCGCGCTCGGCAATCTCTATCTCGGACGGGTCACGGGCATGCTGCCCGGGGGCAAGGGGGCGTTCATCGATATCGGGCTGGATCGTCCCGGCTTCCTCAACGCCGGCGACGCCCGGGCCAAGGCGGACGGCGCCACCGCGCCGATCAACCGCACCCTCCATGAGGGCGAGGCGGTGCTGGTTCAGGTCAGCCGCGACGCGCTGCACCAAAAGGGCCCGCGCCTCACCAAGCGGCCCAGCCTGGCGGGGCGGTATCTGGTGTTCAACCCGGGCCGGGGCGCGATCGATCTGTCGCGGCGCATCACCAAGCCGGCGGAGCGCAAGCGCTTGACGCAACTGGTGGCCGATGCCGCGGAGGCTGAAGACGGCTTCACCCTGCGCAGCGCTGCCCAGGGCGTTGAGGCAGAGCCTATTCTCGCCGACATGGCGAGCCTGCGCGACGCCTGGCAAGAGGCGCGGGCGCGGCGCGGACAGGCCACGCCGCCGGCCTGTTTATGGACCGCGCCGGAGCCGCTGGAGCGCGCCCTGATGGACCATCCGGGCCTGCGCCGGGTTGTCATCGACGACGCCGCGACCCTGGCTAGGCTGCGTCGACTCTTTCCCGAGACCGTCTTGGAGCCTTATCGCCAATCCGCGCCCATCTTCGAGAGCTTCGCCGTGGAAGCGGCCCTCGAAGAGGCGTTCGAGGCGCGCGTTGCTTTGCCTTCGGGGGCTGCCGTGATCATCGAGGAGACCCATGCGCTCTGCGCCATCGATGTCGACAGCGGCGGCGCCAGGGGAAACCTTGCCATCAACCTGGAAGCCGCCGAGGTGATCGCCGAGCAGCTCCGCCTGCGCGCCATCAGCGGTCTCATCGTCATCGATTTCCTGCGCATGACCAAGGGTTCCCAGCGCCGTCGGCTGATCGCGGCCATGGCCGAATTTCTCAGCCCGGACAGGCATGCCACGGCGCCGGAGGGTTTTTCCGCCCTCGGCCTGGTGGAGATGCGCCGCCGCCGCACCCGCCCGTCCCTGTTGGAAATCCTCGGGGAGCAGGGCGAGCGCGTCAGAAACCCGGCGACCATCGCCCTCGACCGCGCCCGCAGCGATAACCGATGAGACTTATCAACGGCGAGATTGGCGTATAGGCTGCCAAGCCATGAAGGATAAACCGAGTCAAAATCCCTGCCCGAATTGCGGCGATCAGCCCGAGGCCTCCTACGCGCCGTTCTGTTCGCGGCGCTGCGCCGAGGTCGATCTCGGCCATTGGTTCAATGAAAACTACGTCGTCGCCGGCAGGGCCGCCGAAGACATCGGCGGCGACGAAGATTAAACTGCCGGCTCTGGACAGCGGCGGTCAAAATCCGTTATAAGCCGGCCTCCTGATCGGTGCTGATCGGCGACGATGCCCAGGTAGCTCAGTTGGTAGAGCAGCGGACTGAAAATCCGCGTGTCGGTGGTTCGAATCCGCCCCTGGGCACCATATATTTCAATAGCTTAGAGAGAAATCTCTGAGCTATTGTTTTTTTCAGGGTGCGTGTGGGGGTGCGTTTGATCGTTGGTATCGGGGCCTTTGAGTAGGTTCCGGTCTGTATCGTCCAGTTTGATGGGGAACGTTGAGCAAATCCCGCGACGACCTGCAGTAAATTGCAATCAGAGCCGTACAGTGAATGTAATATAGTGCTGTACAGTGAATACAATATAGAGTACAAATTCTGTTCCCTCGATCACCCCGAGGAATTCTCCCTCCTCCCAACTCGCCCCGTGTAGCACAATGCTCGCGGGGCGTTTTGTTGTCGCTGAAATGAGATGCCTCAAATCAGCAAACAAATTAAGATCCAACTCATGGTCGGATGATTGGCAAGATCATGAAATTTTGGCATTCTTTTCCAAACGGACTCTAAAATATGATGAACAAAACTAGACTCACCTGAGGACTGTCAGCGGGAATTTGCCATGTCACCTGAAAACAGCTCGGGCCTCGATTCCTCCCTCGCCAAACAGTATGCAGTGGCGGGTCGCCGGGCATCGAAGGATCGCCGGGCATCGGAGGATCGCCGGGTAGCGGCGGATAGCTGGGTAGAGGCGGATCGCCGGACGTTGGCGGATCGCCGGACGTTGGCGGATCGCCGAGGACCTATAACCCTTCTCTGAGGGGGAGCGGCGATTGACGTGCCGCCGAAAACCTGGTTCAGGCTTAAAGCTGAGTTTGGGCCACCCGCACCGAATCTGATCCATCATTCTGATCGCGGCAGCCAATATTGTTCGGATGATTATCTGCGGCTGCTGAAGGACCACGGCATGATCTCATCTATGAGCAGGAAGGGCGATTGTTATGATTGTGATTATGTTGCTGCGGCTTGATGGTCTGACCCTTGTTACGATTGACCCTGTGTCATTGCATTGACGTGTCGGCCATCAAGTCGCCCTGGACTTTGCTCAGCCAGCGGAGGCCGTCCCACGTAGCTGACCAGCTAGTCTCGTTATGGATACCTTTTTCAAGCTTTGATAGCCAGTTGCT
>ERZ813253.50-NODE-50-length-48790-cov-7.278631_pt1 | contig 48790 bp, 57 predicted proteins | sample MGYA00520893_ERZ813253 | MGnify/ENA primary metagenome ERZ813253 (study PRJEB31669, sample SAMD00080414) | marine metagenome | biome: oceanic hadal pelagic zone biome; feature: marine hadalpelagic zone; material: sea water | place: Pacific Ocean:Izu-Bonin Trench...
TTTTAGTAGTTGTTTGTCTCTCAGTTCTCTAAGCTGTTGAACCTGTCGGGCTAGTTCTGAGCCATATGTTGCAGTTGCAATTAGACAACCACCACCATTACCACTGTCTTGAACACATAAACCATCTTTGAGTGAAAAGCCATCAATACATGTTATTGACACACATACTCCATTAACAGATTCAGTTCCACGACCACATTTTAGTTTCTCCATAACTGGTTCTAGCTCAGGTTCTGGAGTAGGTTCTGGTGTTGGTTCTGGAGTAGGTTTCGGAGTAGTTTCTGGAATTAGTTCTGGAATTAGTTCTGGAGTAGGTTCTGGAATTAGTTCTGGAATTAGTTCTGGAATTAGTTCTGGTTCAGATTCTGGTTCAGGTTCTGGAGTAGGTTCTGGAATTAGTTCAAGAGTTTGTTCTAGAATTAGTTTCACTGGTTCTTCAGAATACACACTTTGGCTTAAAGCAAATCCAATAACAAAAATTAACAAGATTGATGTGAGAGAGAGAATCTTAATTCCCATTAAACTAATATCACGAAACATTAAGATAAATTAAACTATATCTTTGTCCTAATCAAGATTTTATTAAATCATAAATTTTGGCTAGAAATTCAGCCTTTTTATTCAATTTGAGTCACAATTTCATGGGATTAGGCTTGACTCATTCTAATAATATGATGAATTCTAAATTTTTAAAACGTGAGAAATTTTTAAATTATACTTGTTGAAAAATTTTAGGAATTGTTTGTTATGAATATTGATTTTTTGTTATATTCTTCTAAGAAAGTTATCCTGCACTGTTGGTAATTGAAAGATGTTCTGTTTCATCTTTTCTACGGTGTTTTTTCTTTTTATGCATAAATGTATAATGAATTTTATATTTTTAAAACGTGAGAAATTTTTATCAAACAAAATTGACAAACAAAGAACAGTCAATCAACGATTTATGAACTATATAACAAAAATTGACAGACTAGTGTTTACTAAAAATGTAAAATATTGAATTTTTTATGTTTTCGCACGTAAAGAAATTAATGAGCGTAAAATCAAGCCTGATATTCCTAAATTTGAAGTCAGAAATTCAACTGCTCTTGAAAGAGGCGCTTCGCCACGGAACCCTTCATCATAAATCATTTCAACAGAACCTTTGTCAGTCTCAACAAAAGAAGTTATCAAAGAATAATCACCCAATTTTTCATCAGTTCTTTCTTTGTAAAGACGTAATTCTACTTTAGAAATTATAAAACCATCTTGAACAAAATTCCCAGATGAGAGTAAAACCTCAACATCGTCAGGAGTTCTGTTTACTCGCTGAGGGTCATGTATATCAACTAAATTCATTTGGTATTATTTCAGATCATTCCTAAATAAGTAATATTTGCTTGAAAATTCAAAATTAGACACACTACACAAAGAATCCTTGCGTAAGTATTATTTACAGCAAAAAATTAATTTGTAAAAGTGGATCCACACAAATTTCATGGCAATGATATTCCTCACATAAAATTAGACCCAAAGATGACTATCGAAGATTTAGTCAATGTGTTTGCAAGTTCAGGATTTAATGGAAGAAGTCTTGGAGAGGCCGCTAAACTTTATGCAAAAATGATCAAAGAAAATGCAACAATTTGTCTTACAGTTTCGGGTGCATTGACACCTGTTGGCTTTGGAGGAATCATTAAAACATTGATTGAGCGAGGATTTGTTGATTGGATTATTACAACAGGAGCTAATGTCTATCACGAAGATCATTTTGCGTGGGGTTTGCCTGTAAAACAAGGAAGTTCTGAAGTTGACGATATGAAATTATATGAAAATGAAATTGTTAGAATAAGAGATGTCTATATCAAATTTTATGAAACATTAGAAGCGGAAGATCAAATTATTCAGAAAATGTTTGGAGAAGACTTTCCCGATAAATCATTTACAACTGCAGAGTTTTGTAATTTAATGGGAAAGATGAGTAAAGAAAATGCAAAATATCCTGAAAAAAGTTTCATTACAACAGCATATGATTATGATGTACCAGTATACATTTCCACAATAAAAGATTCATCATTGGCGTTGAATTTGGCGGTTCATAGACTACGAGATAAGACATACAATCTAGACTTTGTCAGGGAGATTCTTGAACAAGCAGCAATTCTTTATGGTTCTAAGAAATCAGGCATTTTAGAATTAGGAGGAGGGGTTCCAAAGAATACAGCTCAACAAACAGGTCCTCTATTAGACCAGATTCTAAGGCGAAATGATGGAGGACAAGACTATATTATTCAAATTACAGATGCGCGACCAGATACTGGAGGGTTGTCTGGTGCAACACTACAAGAAGGTAAGAGTTGGGGTAAGATTCAAGATGCACATCATGGAATGGTTACAGTTTATGCGGATGTAACAATTGTATTTCCAATTCTTGCATTATATGTTCTAAGTAACCAAAAATCAAGAAAGCCAAAACGACTTTACAAAAAATTGGGCAAACTATATGATAAATTGAGTGATGATTATTTCAATAACCCAACAAACAAGGTTAAGAAATCAAAAAAGAAAAACTAAAACTTGTCATATCGAGCACGTTCAAGATCTCTATCGTCTTTAGATTCTTTTTTCCATTCTTTGTAGTGTTCTTTACAAAGAACTGATTTTTTTCCTATAGAAGTTACTCGTAGTCCTGCGCGTTCAACTTTAACTGTATTTAAAGAACGAGCACCATTTTGATCACAACCATCAACATTACATTTTGCGCCTTTTGAGACAATTCCCATATATCATCAAACAAGCAAGATGTTATTTATATTTGAAAATAATTTGAGTTTTTTTTAAACTTTTGATAAGAAATAGTTCAAAAAGATACTATTCATCGTTTATAAGAGGAATATTTTTTTCTCAAATTATGGGTGGAGGAAAAAAACCAACTGCTGCAAAAAAAGACAGGTCAACAAATACTAAAGATTCAAAGAAAAAGAAAGGTGAAGGTGGACCAAGAAAAGCAGAGATCGTAGTTCTTGTAAACGAACAACAAGCAATAAAAATTATTCAAAACTCCAAAGTAATCACAGTTCAAGATCTTGCCAGACAGACAGGAATCAAAGTTTCCGCTGCAAACGCATTTTTAAGAGAATCTGTAAATAAAGGAATTGTAAAACGAGTTGGTGGTTATTCAGGACACCATTTGTATCAACTAGTTTCTTCATAGATACGAAATACATCACCAGATTTAACATCCTTTAATGCATCGATATTACCAATCAATTTTCCAATAGGCGTCATAGTTTTTCCAGATACTACATCAGCGATAAAAAAACAAATGCTTCCGGATGAAGGTAAGTATGCAACATCACCTTTTTTGAATTCAGTTCTTGCTCTCTCAATTCCAGAATCAATAGTAGTTTCAAAATACAAAATACTTTTTCCCAATAAATGAGCATGTCCTTCTAATGGTAAAGATCTCATTATAGTTCCAACAGTTCTTGGAGATAAATGACGTTTAAGATCACAAGGAATTTTTGATTTTCCTTGAATTTCTAAAATTATTTGTTTTCGGGAGACAGAATCTATACTCAATTTGTACTTTAAAATGATTAGATTATATAACGTTTTAAGAAAATTTTGTTACTTGTCTGATGTTAAAGAAACTAAAGTGATAGAAGTTGAAGAAGATGAAGTTGTTGCTGAAGAACTAAAAAATGCTGGATTAAACAAAGCACTAGATACTTATCGAAAATTAATAGATAGAAAAGATCTAGTAGAACCACTAACTGAAAAAGAACAAGAAGATCTTGAGAACAGAATCAAAGAAATTGAAAATAGAGAAGTTATTGATAAGGTAAAAGAGCATGAACCAGAGGAGATTCCTTGTAAAAAAGGGAAAATCACAATTGGGCCACCAACATTAACAAAATATGAAAAGGCAAGAATTATGGGTGCAAGAGCATTGCAGTTGTCTCTAGGTGCACCACCATTTATTCCAATTCCAAAAAATGCAAGAATTTCATTGGATATTTCAATGGAAGAACTTGAACAAAGAGTGATCCCAATTACTATCAGAAGAGTGCTTCCAAATGGAGATTTCCAGAATATTCCAATTAACTATTTTGAAAAATGAATCAATAATCAATAAAACTTAAAAGAACAAAAAATTGCCGATTGTTAAGTAATGCTCATGGATGAGATAAATGAACAGCATGGTCAGGAGCAGACCGACAAGTCTGATGATGCCATCATAACTATTGGAAATGACCCCGTAATGTTAATAGCTGTTGATGTTCTATCGGTACTGGGAAAGAAAGATCAAGTTATTCTTAGAGCAAAGGGAAATTCAATTCCAAATGCAGTAGCAGTTGCAAATATCATTACAGAAAAAATGCTAAAAGGAAATTCAAAAGTTGGAAAAATTACTGTAGATACAGAGGCAGCTGCAGGTATTGGTAGTATGACATCAACTGTTGAGATTATCTTAAATAAAATTTAGTAGATATTGCCAGGGCCCTTAAGAAGCATGTTTTCACATTCTTTACACACTTGTTCATCTATATCAGATTCTAAATTATGATGTATCTCACAAATTAACAAACTAGATTTGATATAATTACAAAGTCCAATGAATTTTGAAAGAATAGATGGCGTATATGCCATGTCTGACGAAAGACTATCACATAATTCATTTATCATAATTGCAACTTCTTTTTCTGCTAAAAGTTTTGCAATCAAAGACGGATCACCTCTGGTTCCACGAATGTAATTGCTAACTGCTGCTTGAGTAACTCCAAGCATTTTAGAAATTTCATCTTCTCTAATATTATGATCTTCTGCAAGTTTTTTAGCAAGAATTGCTCGTAATGCAGGGATTAGAGTTTTTGATTCAATTTCAGCAGGCAATAGCATTATTTCTTAGTGATTCTACAAATAATTTAAAGTTTACAATAAAAAGTGTAATTATTCAAAGGAAAACAATTAGGCATAGCTATTTTAATTTCTAATACATGTATTTCATATTGGATAAAGTTTCCAAGAACCTTTACAAAGTTTTAGAAGAATCCTGTAATTCTTGTAAATCAAATTTAATTTCATTATCAGGTGGATTAGATAGTTCTATTATTGCATATTTTCTAAAACAAAGAAAACCAAATGCTGTTGCAGTCATTGCTGAAGATTTTGTTTCAACAGATCTAACTTATTGTCAAATGATTTCAAAAGAAATGCAATTACCTTTATCAATTTACAACGTCAAGACTACTACAATTCTTGGGGCAATTGAAGATACAATTAAGATCTTGAAAAATTTCAACGATATTGAGATCCGTAATAATGTTGTAATGTATCTAGCAATAAAATGGGCAAAAGATAATGGTGAAAAATCAATTATCACAGGAGATGGGGCAGACGAGTTATTTGCAGGATACAGTTTTCTAATAAACAAATCAGAAGAGGAATTAGAAAAAGAGATCAAGAGAATTTGTTCAATAATGCATTTTCCAACACAAAAAATTGGAAAAGCATTAGGAATAACTGTTGAATCGCCTTTTCTCAATGATGCAGTTTTAAAACTAGCTGAAAAAATTCCAGTGAATCTGAAAGTTAGAAATGAAAAGAAGAAAAGATACGGTAAATGGATTTTACGTAAGACATTTGAAAAATATATTCCACACCAAATTGCATGGAGAGAAAAATCACCGATGCAAGAGGGTTCAGGAACTTCAGGACTAACAAATTTGTTTAATTCCATAATAAATGAGGAGATATTTGTTGAAAAGAAACTAATCACTGAGAAAGAAGATGGGGTGATTATTAGAAGTAGAGAATCAATGCATTATTATGAAATTTTTAAAAAATTATTTGGGTCGCCTGTTGATAATCATGCAAAAAATACGTGTCCCTATTGTAAACATGAAGTTGAAAATTCGAAATTTTGTAGAATGTGTGGAGCTTTTCCCATCTAAACATTATTTTTGTATTTACGAGGTTTTTTAATAAAAATTTTCCTACATCCGTCACAACAAAAATAGAATTTTTTCCCATCATGCTCAAGAAGCACTGCTAAATCTTCATCAAGCTCAATTCCGCAAACTGGATCTACTGGCACAAATTTTTCATATGTAAATTCTATTTATAGATTGAGAAAAATTAAGAATTAATTATTTCGAGAATTTTCTGGGGAAGAGTACCATAATCCGCATCAGATTCAGCTACGACATACAAAATATCATCATTAATAATCACACTGATTGCAAGAGCACGTTCACGAGAGGCCAAAGCAAAATTCACAGGACCAAGTTGTTTATCAAATTCCTTTCTCATTTTTACACGTAATGCTAGTTCCATGAAAATCATTTCATCATCCTTTTCACTTTCTATAGGTTCAACATTTTCTTTCATTCCTCCTGCAACTAATCGTCCACGTTCATTAATCACTCCTGCAAATCGAATTTTTGGGTCAACAGACAAGACAGAATCACAGATTTTTGTATAATCATAGATCTTGGCAGACAAATTACTCTCAACTACTAAAAATATCTCAGTTAATATATTTCGATAGAATTCTCAGAATAACAACAAAAAATCAGATTAAGAAGTAAGTTTCTTGACAAGTGCTAGAAATTCATCTTCAGACATTGGAGGAATTTTCATAATCTCAAGATTTTCACTAACATGTTCAGAAGATTTCTGCCCAACCAAAGGAGAAATCACACCAGGTGATGAACGAATAAACTGTAAAGCACGTAAAGATGGTTTTAATTCATTAAATTCAGGCATTGCCCCAGGTGCCAAAAGACGTCCTTGCATAAATGGGACGCTAGTAAACACACCAATTCCCAATGCTAAAGCTGCCTTTAATACAGAAACATTTTCGTTTCCAAGTAATTGTGTTTTTCCAAGTAATGCTTGATCATAATTCATGTTAAAGGGTAATTGAATAAATCGGAAACCGTGATTATCTCCTCCAATTTTTTTGGCCATGTTAACTGTGTCTTCAAGGGATAAATATTGAGGATTATCATTTGGAACTCTAAAACATTCCCAAGTTGCCATTCCATAGAATCTGATTTTTCCTTCGTCACGTTTTTGTTCATATAATTCAAAGACAGATTTCAAATTCGTTAAGAATTGTTCCTTAGAAACGTCTTTGATTTGGCCTTCTACGGCATTATGAAGATACATTAAATCAACACAATCCAAACCTAAATTTTTCAAACTACGATCTAATTGATCAGAAAGGTAAGTTGTGGTCATACAATGATACCCAGAGGTAACATCACCTTCTTTGATGATACCTTTTTGAGAATATTCTTCTTTGACATACTCCCAAAAACCTAACTGAACATCAGCATCATTTGTTACGTATCCATTTTTAGTACTGAGAAAAATCTGATCACGTGAAATTTTTTCTTCTTTAATTAATTCTGAAATAGCTTTTCCAACAGAGCGCTCTGCTTTTTGAGATCGGTAGTTTATTGCAGTATCTACAACATTGATGCCAGAAGTAATGGATTGTTTCACAGCATTCGTAACTAAATCATCAGTTCTAGCATCTGGATCACCAAGATAAGTTCCAATCCCAACATTTGATAGAGTAAGTTTTTCAAATTCTTTGAAATTGGCTTGATTTACGCCTGAATTCTGAGCAAATTTTTTGGTTCCTTCAGAAGTTGCAAAGCCTGAAATCATACAAATTCTCATAAATTGCTAAATTTATGTCTAAAGTTTCACAACACAATCAAAAAACTAACAACAAATAATGCTCCTGTAATTCTACTAAACATCAAAGTTGAAGACATGAAAGGAACCAGATTCTCAATTGAATCAAAATTTTTCCTTAATCCTAATCCAGATTTTATCATTAATGGTATAGTAACTAAAGTAATCAGAGATACTAGAGGAAATAAATTTGCAGACACACCAATTATTATTGTTATATATGATATTAGAGGAAAAATCCAAAAAAGTTTTGCAGCTTTTTCTTTTCCAACTGCAATAACTAGAGATTTCCGACCTTTAGATTTGTCAGCATCATGATCAGGAAATGATGCAATAAAAAGTACTAGTGAAGATAAAACTCCAACAACAATTCCACCAAGAATTGATTCTATAGTGATTTCTCCTGATTGGATAAAAAAAGTACCTATGACAATCATAGAACCTTTGACTGCAACAAAAAATTCACCTAAACCAGAATCAACAATTTTTGTTGAATAAAAATAAATAGATAAAATTGCAAACCCCAAAATTATTCCAATAATAATTCCATGTGTAATAACAAAATAGCTTCCAATTACAGAACCAATAATTAAAAATACAATTCCTGCACGATATACAGAAGATGGTTTTAGTAATCCTTCTGGCAATACACCAGTTCCGCCACTCATTTTAGTTCGTTTAGTTTTTGTATCAATTCCTCGTTTAAAATCCCAAAAATCATTTAGTAAATCTACACTTGCATGAAGTGCCATCACTCCAGCAAATATCAAAATTGCATCAAGAAGGTCTATCGAGGAATTTTGTTGCCAAGTAAGTGCCAAACCAACAGAAACTGCAATCACAGATGCAAGAAGAAATCTTACACGAATCACACGAAACCAAACTGAAAGCATCAAAAAGTGTATCAATATTTCAGTATAATATTCATGAGTTTTGATTTCATCTTATTGTTTATATCAAAACCAAATCAAACATGCCTATGATAATTGGTAAAATTTCAGAAAATGAAAAAATAGTGAAATTTAATGTTGAAATTCATTGTACTAACTGTGGTAAAAAAGTGCCTGGGGGATTGAAGGCTGGAGAAAAGTATTCTCAAACTAATGCATTCAAAATAGAATTAGAAAATTTTAAGAAAAGTTATCTCTGCGGAATTTGTAGAGATAAGAAAAGAGTAGTAAAACATTAAAAAATCAGGGGAAGCGATTATTGATAAAATCCATAATGAAATCACATCAAATCAAGTCACTACTATTCCTATATTCAGAGTATTTCAAGGACGCCAAAATATCTATGCAGACATTTCACAATTAATTGAAAACACTACGGATGTAATCTATATTGTAACAACATTAGAAGACGTTTCAAGAATGTATCACAGTACAATTCCAGAAAAAATTAGCATTTGTGAAAGGAATGGAGGTAAAGTAAGATTACTAGTAGATATGGTTGATCCTAAATTATCATCATTCGTTAAAAGATTCAATGCCACTGAAACAAGAATTGTTGTACAAAAAGATAAAAAAATGATAATGTCTGACTCCGCTATATCTTTTCAACATTTAGGACCTAATTCAGATTTTTCAATATGCACAAACTAAATAGAAATGATAGACAACATCTTTACTTTGTGTTCATTTCTATGTGATTCTTCAAAACCACTCAAAACTCTAGATGTTAAAAATTTTGTTAAAAAATTAAACTAACGATTCATCACTAACTTCTATAGGCTTTCTACCCATAAAACCAGAATCTTTGTCATGCCAAAACCTGATTTCAGTCTCACCATATTTCCAGCACAACCAAACTTCCTCATTGAATCTCTTTGAAGGAAAATCAAGTAAGCCTTGCTCAATACTTTTGACCATTACGCCAGTGTTTTCTAGAATTTCAACCGATTCATAGAATTTTGTAATTACAGAATTTAGTTTTTGTTTTAGAGTCACGTATTCTTCAAAAGAGTCTGTAGTGGATATACTCAGTTGTAATTGTTGTTCTAGTTTTGTTACCTCATTCTTCTTAGCTAAAGCAAACTCAAATTTTTTAATTACATCAGGTAATGCCTCATTTGCCTCATTTGTAGTAAAATACATGAACATGTATCTGCTCATAAAGTCTTGATTAAAAATCTTAGGCACAAATTTATTAAGAATTCTCTCAGAAAGATTCACATGAGTGAAGACCAATTAGAGACGCTAATAATCCAGACTATCAACGGCGCAGTAGCAACAATACCATCCTATCTAGAAGAAATTAAAGAAAATAAAGAGATATTCAAAGTGGAAAATCCTCAGGAATTTGTTTATGGGATTGTGATGGGAATGGCACTTGGCATGAGTGGTGCAATTATGAGTGCACAAAAAGAAATTCCAACTGAAGAAGATCAAATGAAAGTCAGAGACATCATATACAAACACATACCAGAGATAAGAGAACGAATTTTCAATAGATAGAATTCAAAGAAAACAATTAAGAAACAGAAAAAAATCGTAAAATGTATTGCCTGTCAAGATTAAATGCTCCCACATTCTAGTTGAAAAACAAAGTGAATCACTTGCCATTGTAGAGAAGATCAAAAAGGGTGAAAAATTTGGAAGATTGGCAAAAGAGTTATCAATTGATTCAGGCAGTGCAAAAAAAGATGGGAATTTAGGCTATTTTACAAAAGGCATGATGGTAAAGTCATTTGAACAAGTTGCATTCAAGCTACAAATTGGAGAAATTTCAGAACCTATTAAAACAGAATTTGGGTATCACATCATCAAAAGATTTGCATAACTTATTGTTGCTATGACAGTATTAACAGAAAAAATACTAGAAGAGATTTTATCATATTTGGAGAAATCCATTAACAATTTGGCAAAAGAGACATTTAAGAATCTGGAATTTGAAGAAGGATTTCAAGGAGCAGAAAACTTCCTTCAAAACCAGTTTGATATTAGACTAGAAAATTTACTTGTTGCGAAAAGTAGCAGCATTCATCATTTAGAATCTAGAATGAAAAACAAAATAATTCAGAGAAAGCAAATAATTTTTGGGCAAATTTCTAAACAATACAAAAATTAGAGAAAAGCATCTAGTCCTATTTTTTCAGGTTCAATTCCTTGATTTTTCTCCAAAACTTTAGTCATTTTATCGCCCATAGATTTAGCAGCTAGCATCTTTCTTTTTCCTATCCAATAGTATCGCTCATCAATGGTATTTTTGGCAATGAGTACTACTAGTTTACCAGTGTCTTTTCTTCCAGTTCTTCCCCTTCTTTGGATATATCGAATAGAGCTTGGCACGTTATCATAGAAAATAACTTGATTAACTTCCGCAATATCTAATCCTTCTTCGCCAACACGTGTTGCAACTAATACTTGAAAAATTCCATCTCGAAATTTTTGTACAGCCTCAATCTGTTCTTTTTGTTTTAGTCCAGTTTGACCTGCTTTGCCAATTAAAATTCCCGCAGAAATACCCATCTCAGTTAGTTTATTGAAAATCAAATCAACAGAGTCTCTATAACTCGTAAAAATCAAAGCCTTTCCAGGAACAGATTCAAGAATTTCTTTTAGTTTAGGAATTTTAGAATGTTCTATTCCTCTTGACTGAGCTTCTTTCGCAAGATGTACTGCCCTAGTAAAATTAGGATCAACCTCAAAAAGTTCTTTGACTCCTGCGCCTTTCTTTTTACGTGCACGCTCACAAAATTTTAGAAAAGGAGTGATTCCATGAGCTTCAAGCATACTTAATGCATAATGAATTCTAATAGCAGTGAATAGAGGTTTTGCAGAACGTCTGTTCCGACTTAACACAAACTGCCTAATTCTAAGCAGAGCAGAAAGTGATTGTTGTTCAGCTAGACGAATACCATTCTTTTGTAGAGTATCATATCTTTCATTTAATGCTAATTTCAATAATGTTTGAATTGATTTTAGTTCTGGCGGAAGTTCTACGTTAATCCATTCAGTTTTAGTTTCTTGGATGTATGGTTTTACGTCTGGGCTGTCTTCAGTTCTTTCGGCTATACTTGAAATCCTAAGCCTTGTTAGAATCTCAGTTGCTTTTTCTTTTTCACTTGGAAGAGTTGCAGTCAGTCCAATAAGTCTAGCAGAAGAATTCTCGAATCGTTCTGCAATTCCTGAATAAGCATAATCACCAACAGTTCTATGTACTTCATCAAAGACTACAAGATTGAATTGTTCAGGAGATACAATTTGTCTATCTAAATCATTTTTGGTAATTTCAGGAGTTGCACAAATAACACTATTACTCCAAAGTTTGGTTCGTTTTTGAATAGGATCTTCACCAGTAATTAATGAAATGTCATCTAAAGTAAGATTTGCTTTAAGGAATTCATAATGTTGGTGTACCAAAACTCTAGTTGGGGCCAAAAACAATGCTCCTCCTGTTCCTTTTGCTAAATATTCTGCAATTACATTTAGTGCGATAGCAGTCTTTCCAAGACCAGTAGGTAAAACCACAATGCAATTTTCTTTAATTGCCTGATTTGCAAGATTTACTTGATAATCTCGTTTTTCTATAGAGTTTTTTTGAACATATTTTTTCTCAATGTATTGAGTCATTCTACAAAGAAAAATCAGAATTTATTGATTTTATGCTTTTGTATAGCAAAATGCTATCTATTACTCAATTATCAACATCAATAAAACAACAAAATTTTAACTAGCGCGAACCATATATTGAGTAGACAAGCAGAATTTGTGTGGACAGTTCTTTTGATAGACCAAATTGGGATGAATACTTTATGCTGCAAGCAGAATTGGCAAAACTTCGTTCAAACTGCATGACAAGACAAGTTGGCGCAGTAATTGTTAGAAACAATAGACAGTTAGCAACAGGATATAATGGGACACCTCCTGGAATCAAAAATTGTTTTGAAGGAGGTTGTGAGAGATGTCAACTTAGAATGGAGGGAAAAATAGAGTCAGGGGCATCACTTGATAGATGTATTTGTAATCACGCAGAAGCAAACGCCATAATGCATTGTGCAATTTTAGGAATTGAGGCTGGATCAAAAGGAGCAATACTGTATACAACGTTTGTTCCATGCCTAGAATGCACTAAAATGGCAATAACAATTGGAATTAGAAAATTTGTTTGTCTTGATTCTTATCCAGAAGCTAATTTTGATTTGATAAAAGAGGCAAAAGTGGAATTGGTTCAACTAGATAAAAGCAATATTGCAAAATGGGCAAAAGAGCTAGCCAGTAAATACGAAAATTCTGTGTGAGAAAATGCAAGTAAATGTAACAGAAACAGAAAAAATTGAATCAATGCCACCATCAATGTTGGTATCGGCTGCATATGACAATATTTCAAAATCTGTAGTTTTAAAATTCTATGAGCCAAAATCACAGAAACTCATCTTGTGGAAAGACGAAACAGGTCACAAACCTTACTGCTATTCAAGATTAGCACCAGAAGAATTAGATTTTCTTCAGGAAAGAGATGATGTTCTTGAAATCAAAACTGTTCAGCGATATGATTTACTAAAAGATAAAGAAATTAACATGTCAAAGATCATAGTAGCAGATCCTCTGGCAATTGGAGGAACAGCTGGCGACAAAAGTATCAGAAACATAATTGAAACTTGGGAGTCAGATATCAAATATTATGAAAACTATCTTTATGATAGGAAATTAATTGTTGGAAAATATTATGAAATTAAAGATGGAAAGCTTGATCAAAAAGCAGTCGAACTAGAAATTCCAAACGAAGTTAAAATTGCACTGAAAAGTTTGCTGTGGGATAAAGTAGACAGTGAAAGTATGGTTGATCCTGAACAATTCAAGAAATTCATTTTAGAGTGGGCAGATTTACTAAACCAACCGATTCCAAAAATAAAGAGACTGAGTGTTGACATTGAAGTAGAATCAGTAGTTGGGCGAATTCCAGATCCAAAAGTTGCAGAGAAAAAAGTAACTGCAATAGGATTCAAAGGTTCTGATGGATTTGACCAGATTTTTGTGCTCAAAACAGAGGGAACTCAAGAAGGAACAAACGAACTGGACCAAAGTATCAAGATTGTATTCTATGATTTAGACAAAGAAAAAGAGATGATACAAGATGTGTTTGATATTATCAAAGAATTTCCGTTTATTATTACATACAATGGGGATGAATTTGATTTGCCATATCTTTACAACAGGGCACAAAGACTCGGAATCAAAAACTCAATGAATCCTCTCTACATGATGAGAAATTCTGCAACGCTAAAGAAAGGAGTTCATCTTGATTTGTACAGAACTTTTTCAAATCGCGCATTTCAAATCTATGTATTCAGTCAAAAATATACAAACTTTTCACTAAATAGTGTCTCAAAGGCTTTGCTTGGCAAAGAAAAGATAGACTATGGGTTGGAATTTGATCAGTTAACCCTCTATCAAACTGCAAATTATTGTTACAACGATGCTCTTTTGACATATGAGCTTACCAGCTTTAACAATGATCTGCTAATGAACATGCTTGTAATTATTGCAAGAATTGGAAGAATGCCAATTGACGATATTGCAAGGATGGGAGTATCACAATGGATTAGAAGTTTGTTCTATTATGAACACAGAAAAAGAAATTATTTAATTCCAAAAAGAGAAGAGCTTGAAAGAAGATCAGAAGGAGTTTTATCAGATGCAGTAATAAAAGATAAAAAATTCAGAGGAGGACTTGTAATTGATCCTAAAGAAGGAATTCATTTTGATGTAGTTGTCATGGACTTTGCAAGTCTATACCCTAGCATTATCAAAGTCAGAAACATATCATATGAGACAGTAAGATGTATTCATGAAGAATGTAAGAAAAATACAATTCCGCAAACAAATCATTGGACATGCTCAAAGAAGAATGGACTTACATCGATGATTATTGGTTCACTAAGGGACTTGAGAGTGAATTACTACAAGAGTCTATCAAAAAAAGAGACCTTAACTGACGAACAAAGGCAGCAATATTCTGTTATCAGTCAAGCACTTAAGGTGATTCTAAATGCAAGTTATGGAGTTATGGGTGCAGAGATTTTCCCATTGTACTTTCTTCCAGCAGCAGAGGCAACAACTGCAATTGGCAGGCATACAATTTTAGAGACAATTAAAAAATGTGAAGAGATAGGAATTGAAGTTCTTTATGGAGATACGGATTCATTATTTATTAAAAAGCCAACTGAAGAACAAATTAAACAAGTAATAGATCAAGCAAAGAAAGACCACGGAGTAGATTTAGAGGTTGATAAGACATACAGGTATTGTGTATTAAGTAATAGAAAGAAGAACTATCTTGGCGTAACAAAAGAAGGAAAAGTAGATGTTAAAGGACTTACAGGAAAAAAGTCACACACACCCCCATTTATCAAAAAATTGTTTTATGACTTGCTTGATGTATTATCCAAAGTTCAGACAATGGAAGATTTCAAAAATGCAAAAAAAGAAATTTCAGAAAAAATTGCAATATGCAGTAAAAAGTTAGTAGCAAAAGAAATTCCACTAGAAGATCTAACATTCAACGTAATGCTCAGCAAGGCAATATCAGAATATACAAAGACAATTCCTCAACACGTCAGGGCTGCAAAGCAATTGGAATCAATTAGAGAAATTAAGAAAGGCGACATTATTTCTTACATTAAAATTCTAAATAAACCAGGAGTAAAACCAGCAGAGTTGGCAAAAAAAGAAGAGATAGATTCTAAAAAATATATGGAATTTTTGGAATCAACACTAGAGCAAATAACATCATCAATGGATTTGGATTTTGATACAATTTTGGGAAAGCCAAAACAAACAGGACTGGACGAATTCTTTTGGAGTTAGTGTAAAATATGGAAATTGACGGAATTCTTCTAACCTTGCTTGGAACTGCTGCGGGAGTTTTAATTCTTACTGGGTGGGTAGAACAAATTTACAAAGGATATAAAACAAAGAGTCTAAAAGACGTTTCAAAATTTTTAATGATCTTTATATCTGCTGGAGCAATTTTATGGTTAATTTATGGAATCGTAGTGTCAGATGTGTATATCATAGGCACAAATATTGCAGCAATAATTCTGATGATGATAGTTCTAACAATGAAGAAAAAATACGACAAGTTATCAAAAATTAACTAATCCTAATCAAGGATTAAATAAATGCAAAAAGGTTCAAAGAAAGATGTTTGTAATAAATTGTAAAAATTATGAAGAAATTTCAGGGGATAAAACTATAAAATTTGTAAAAATAGCGGAAAAAGTATCTAAAAAATATAAAGTAAAAATTGCAATTGCGCCACCACAACATCTTATTGCACTAGTTGCAAACAGTTCAATTCCAATTTTAGCTCAACATATTGATGATTCCAAAGTAGGTAGTACCACAGGCTTTGTAATTCCAGAATTACTAAAAAAATCTAAAGTAAGTGGTTCGCTTATCAATCATAGTGAGCATAGAATTTCAAGCAAAGAAATTGTGAAACTTGTTTCAAAATTAAAAAAATTAAAAATGATTTCAGTATTATGTGTCAAGAATGTATCAGAAGCAAGAAAATATGCAAAACTAAATCCAAATTATATTGCAATAGAGCCACCGGAACTAATCGGTTCAGGAAAGGCAGTATCTAAAGAAAAACCAGGGTTAATCATAAAAGCTGCAGATGCGGTAAAGAGTGCTAAAAACAATACCAAACTACTTTGTGGTGCAGGAATTGTTTCAGGAGAAGATGTAGTAAAAGCAGTAGAGTTAGGATCTAAAGGAATTCTTGTTGCAAGTGGAATTATCAAGGCAAAGGACTGGAACAAGGTAATAACTGAATTTGCCAAGTCAATGGTTTAATACCCCCTTTTTGGGATTGGTTGATTGTAAAAATGAAACCAGTTTATGCATTTGAAGAAGCAGACAGTAAAAATAGAATGCTTCTAGGCGGAAAAGGTGCAGGATTAAGTGAGATGACTCAACTAAAACTTCCAGTACCATCAGGATTTATCATTACAACTGAAGTTTGTAACAAGTATTATGACAACAATAGAAAACTTTCCAAAGATGTTATGCCATTAGTAATGAAAAATATTGCAAAAATGGAAAAAAAGACAGGTAAAAAATGGAATTCAACAAAAAAGCCACTATTAGTTTCAGTGCGTTCTGGTGCAGCTATCTCAATGCCAGGAATGATGGACACAGTTTTGAATTTAGGGTTAAATGAGAAAACAGTTGAAGGGTTTGCTGAGCAAACAAAAAATCCACGCTTCTCATGGGATTCGTATAGGAGATTTATTCAGTTATTTGGTAAAGTTGTGTTTGGAGTAAATGATGAAAAATTTGATCATGTATTGGATTCTGCAAAAGCCAAACAAGGAGTAACAGAAGACAGTAAACTAAATGTTAAATCATTAAAGAAAATTGCATCAGAATATAAAAAAATCTGCGAAATGCATGCAAAAAGAAAATTCCCAGATGCCCCTAACGAACAATTAGGATTAGCAATAGAGGCAGTTTTCAAAAGCTGGATGGGGGAAAGAGCAATAGTTTATCGTGAAAAAAATAACATAACAAAAGACATTGCTAATGGAACTGCAGTAAATGTTGTCACAATGGTATTTGGAAATATGGGAGATGATAGTGCAACAGGAGTTGTATTTACAAGAAATGGTAGTAATGGCAAAAAGGAGATGGAAGGTGAATATCTAATTAATGCCCAAGGAGAAGATGTTGTCGCAGGAGTTAGAACGGGAAAGAATATTAGTTTATTAAAAAAAGATATGCCAAAATCTTTCAAAGAATTAAGTAATGCATGTGCAAAATTAGAGAAACATTTCAGAGAACCACAAGACATTGAATTTACTATTGAACAAGGTAAATTCTATCTATTACAAACAAGAACTGCAAAGATGAGTGCAGTGGCACTTGTAAAAACATCAGTTGATATGGTAAAAGAAAAATTAATTGATAAAAATAAAGCACTTACAAGAATTCCTGCACAACAATTAGAAGCATTACTTCACAGAACAATGGATGAATCAAAGATTAAAAATTATAAACAATTAGCAAAAGGAATTGCAGCGTCTCCAGGAGCTGCAAGTGGAATTGTAATATTTAACGTAAAAAAAGCAATAGAATTAGGAGAAGCAGGAAAAAAAGTTATTCTAATACGAAAAGAAACAAAACCTGAAGATGTTCCCGCATTCTTCTCAGCAGAAGGAATTTTGACCAGTTTAGGAGGAAAATCATCTCATGCTGCAATTGTTTCAAGAGGAATGGGAAAACCATGCATAGTTGGATGTGCAGAATTAAAAATTGATTATGATGATAACACATGCATTGCAAATGGAACAGCCATTAAAGAAGGAGAAACAATTTCAATCGACGGAAGTGCAGGTACAGTCTTTATTGGAGAGGTTCCAACAGTAGAGCCAAAAGTTACAAAAGACTTTGAGCAGATTTTAGAATGGGCACAAAAAACAAAAACATTAGGGATTAGAGCGAATGCAGATACTCCAGAAGCCGCTAAACTTGCGAGAAAGTTTGGAGCCCAAGGAATTGGTTTGTGTAGAACAGAAAGAATGTTCAATGGAAGTGATAGAATTGGTTTGTTTGTGGATATGATAATGGCTGAAAATATAGAAGCGAGGACCAAAATTCTAAAAAAATTAGGACATCTACAAAAAAGTGACTTTATTGAAATTCTAAAGGCAATGAAAGGATACGAAGTGACAATCAGATTACTAGATCCACCATTACATGAATTTCTACCAAATCCTGAAGAACTGGCAGAAAAGATTCGCAAATTAGAATTAAAGAAAGCAACAAGCGAAATTAAAGAAGCAAAAAATATTCTAAAGAGAGCAAGAGATCTTGCAGAAGTTAATCCAATGATGGGGCACAGAGGAGTAAGAGTGGGAATTACATATCCAGAAATTTATGAGATGCAAATTCGTGCAGTCTTTGAGGCACTAGTGGAATTAACGAAGCAGAAAATAAAAGCCCATCCACAAATTATGATTCCACAGATTAGTAGTATTGAGGAACTTAATCACATTAAGAAAATTTTTGATTCCATTGAAAAAGAGATGGAAACCAAACACAAAATGAAACTAACAGTTAGCTTTGGAACTATGATTGAAGTAGTACGAGCAGCGTTGACTGCTAATGAGCTTGTAACTACTGCTGAATTCTTTAGTTTTGGTACAAATGACTTGACACAGGGGACATTTAGTTTCAGTAGAGAAGATGTAGAAGGAAAATTCCTTCCAGAATACATGGAAAAAGAACTGCTTGAGAGAAATCCATTTCAGTCAATTGATGAAAATGGTGTTGGTAGTTTAATGAAAATCGGTATTGCCGCTGGACGAAAAGTTAGACCAAACATGGAGATTGGAATATGTGGAGAACATGGAGGAGACCCAAATTCCATCAAGTTTTGTCATGATGAAGGCCTCAGTTATGTAAGTGCATCACCACATAGAATTCCAATTGCAATTGTTGCAGCAGCCCAAGCAGCAATTGAGCAACAAAAAAAGACAAGAAGAAAGAAAAAATAATACATTTTAAAACCAATCAAACCTATTTCTAAACGAATTGTTACCTAGAATAGAGTCCATCAAGCAGGTTAGACAGAAAATAGGCATTACTCAGAAAAAACTTGCCACTATGACAGGGGTTAGTACCTCAATGATTAATCAGATAGAATCTGGAAGAAGTCAACCAAGCTATAAGACAGCAAAGAAAATTTTTGAGAATCTTGCAAAGTTGGAAGGGGAATCATCTCCATATATTGCAGGGGATTTTTGTAGTAAGGACATTGTAAAACTAAAGCCAACAAATACACTTCACGACGCAATCAAAAAGATGCATCAATTATCAATTAGTCAGATTCCTGTTTTTGATAATTCAGAGATTGTAGGTGTAATATCTGAAGATGGAATTGTAAAACACTTGGCAGACATAGGAGAACTAGAATTGAAAAAAGCTAAACTGGCAGACACGATGGATCCTATTCCACCAATAGTTGATTATGATACTCCAGCAAATGCTCTTGTCCCTTTAATTAGATACTCAAAGTGTATTCTAGTTTCAAAGAAATCAAAGATTGTAGGAATAATTACAGCTTCAGATACTCTGAAAATGATGGAATGATTATTCTTTAAAATTAGTAAACACCGTTAACGCCAGCGATATCGCCAAAGTAAAGATCATGTTTTATGATTTCACCATAATCAGCATACGCATGCATTGTTTCTAATGTACATGTGAATTCAGGATTCCCATTCCTACAGCATGTCCAATTTCATGAGTTGTGATATTATCAAAGTCCATTGAATTAGGAACACCGTTGTTACTCCAATTATAGGAATTAACATCATACAGTTGATTCCATTCTGCAATGTATCTTGCTTGTGGTGGACCTGAAACAGCTCTCCAAACCCATGTAGATTCAATTCCAAAGTGAATGTTTTGTTAATCTAAGTGAATGTGTAAAATCCACATTTATTTTTGAGTTTAGAATCTAAGAATAGATTTGGAAAAAAGGATGAGAAGTTAGGAAAACATGGACCCTGTTATACAACCTTTCATGTTTTCCCTTTTGTCAAACTTCATCTCAGCTTGACATTATGGTAAAAAATGAATTCTCGTCAATGTAAGTATAACAAAATAAAATTTAAAAACATATTAAACATCACGGTATGCCTTTGAATCTAATTCATTCTTTAGGATGAGAACATAGTTCTGCCAATACACCGTAAAGTGATTTTGGATGAATGAAAGTAACTTTAGTTCCTGCGGAACCAGGCCTTATTTTTCCTAGAAATTGAATCCCACATCCTTCCATTCTTTCTACTTCATCTTCAATGTTATCTGTCTCTAATGCCAAATGATGCAGACCCTGTCCTTTTTTATCTAGGAATTTTTTAATTGGACTAGAATCATTTGTTGGTTGCATTAGTTCAATTCGGCCATTTTCTAGATGAATGATTGCGACTTTGACACCTTCTGTTTCAATGGTTTCAAATTCCACATTATCGACACCTAGTGCTTGTTGGTACACCTTAGCGGATTCCTCTACATCATTAACTGCAATTGCAATATGATCAATCTTCATCTAAAAGACCTCTTTTGGGCGATATTCACCAAATACTTCTCTGAGGGTATTACTGATTTCGCCAGTTGTAGCAAATGCCCTGACAGATGTAACTATGTAAGGCATAAGATTTTTTTCTGTCTCTGCTGCACTCTTCATTGCAGAAAGTGCTTTCTCACATTTCTTTTTGTCTCTAGATGTACGTAATTTTTTTAATGCCTTTCTCTGTTGAATCTCAATTTCGCCACCAACTCGAAGCAAGTCTGGTTGTTCTTCTTCTTCAGAGTACTTGTTTACGCCAACAAGAATTCTTTCATTAGCATCGATTTCTTTCTTTAACCGATATGCGTTTTGACGGATTTCTGATTGAAAGAATCCTTTTTCTATTGCCTTTACAGAACCCCCCATTTTTTGAATTTTTTTAAGATAATTCCATACGCCGTCCTCAATTTGATCACACAATTCTTCCAGATAGTAGGAACCCGCCAATGGATCAGCAGTCTTTGTAATACCACTTTCATGGGCTACAATTTGCTGGGTTCTTAGTGCAATTTTTGCAGATTCTTGTGTAGGAAGAGCAAGTGCTTCATCTCTAGAATTTGTGTGAAGAGATTGGGTGCCGCCAGCAACTGCGGCCATTGTCTGAATTGTAACACGTGCAATGTTGTTATTTGGTTGTTGTGCAGTTAGTGATTCGCCACTGGTTTGAGTGTGAAATTTTAGCTGTAAAGAACGGGAATTCTTTGCATGAAACATTTCTTTCATAATTTTAGCATAAACTTTACGTGCAACTCTAAACTTTGCAACTTCTTCAAAGAATTCTATAGTACAACAAAAGAAGAATGAAAGACGTGGTGCAAAATCATCAATCTTTAATCCCTTATCCAAACAAGTTTGGATATAGGCAATAGCATTTGCCAATGTAAATGCAACTTCTTGCGTTGCAGTACAGCCGGCTTCTCGCATGTGATAGCCAGATATTGAAACAGGATACCAAGAGGGTACTTTTTCTGCACAGTACTCTATCATGTCACCAATTAACCGCATTGATGGTTGTGGTGGATAAATGTAGGTATTTCTTGCAATGTATTCTTTTAAAATATCATTTTGAGTAGTACCACGAAGTTCATTACTTTTGAATCCCTGTGATTCACCAACTACAATATAGTATGCAAGTAATGTTGATGCTGTAGAATTAATGGTCATTGAGGAACTGACCTTTCCAAGAGGGATACCGTCAAATGCAGTCATCATGTCTTTAATTGATGTGATGGAGACACCAACTTTTCCTACTTCACCTTCGGCTTGGGGAGAATCTGAATCATAACCAATCTGAGTTGGTAAGTCAAATGCCATACTAAGACCAGTTTGACCCTTTTCAAGCATGAATTTGAATCTCTGATTGGTAAGTTTGGCATCGCCAAAACCAGAATACTGTCGCATAGTCCAAAATCTTTCACGGAACATTTCAGGATGAATTCCTCTTGTATATGGATATGTTCCTGCATCTTCAATAGGTTTCTTCTTAGAAGATTTTTGATAGATTCGTTTTACTAGAAATTCAGAATCAGTAAAAATTTTCTTTTCAAGTACTTTAGATTTTTTTGCTACCATATTATCACTTCAACAATGATTTTGTGATTTTATCTCCAGCTTCAAAAGGGTCAATGCTTTTTGATTGTAATTTTTTAAGATATTTTGAAAATGTTTTATCAGAATCTAGCATGCCACCAATCTTTTCTTTGAAGTTGTTTAAAACAATATCTTTTAATTCTACTTCAAGTCGTTCATGATTTTTTTCTTTCTTTGATTTCTTTTTGGACACCATCAAATCTTTAAGGGTTTGTGCAAATTTAGTAATTCCAGTATTCTTTTTTACAGATGTTTTTAGAATTATTGGATTTCGTTCTGTATCTCCAATATAGTCTAATACTGCATCGAATAGTTGGTTTGTTCCACTAAGGTCACTTTTGTTTACAAGATAGATATCTCCAATTTCAGTCAAACCAGCTTTAATAGTTTGAATACTATCACCAGTATTAGGATTAAAGACAACAACAGTAATGTCTGCAATGTTTGAAATTTCTACGTCAGTTTGTCCAGCTCCAACACTTTCAATAATTATTGGGTTAAATCCAGAATATTCTAAAACGCGAATAATATTTCGTAGTGAATTAGATACTGCACCAGTTGCACCTCTGGATGCAATACTTCGAATGTATGTTCCTGAATCAGTAGATTCAGTCATTCTAACTCTATCACCCAATATGGCCCCACCAGTAATATGACTAGTTGGATCAATTGCCAATACAGCAGGTTTTGTGCCTAATTTTTTCAATGCAAGAACAGTTTTGTTAATCAAGGAACTTTTTCCAGAACCAGCGGGTCCGGTAATGCCTATAATAATAGAGTTTCCAGAATCTTTGAAAATTTTCTTTAAGAGTTTCTTTGCTGCCTTTGGGTTATTTTCGACAATACTGATTGCTTTTGCAATTGCACCACGTTTTCCTTTCTTAATATCCACAAGCAAATCCAATATACAGTAAGGTTTTAGCGGTGCAATAAAATCTTGTATTCGATCTAAGGTCTAGAATAGATTACAGGAGGAACAGGTTCATCAAGTGCATGAATCTCAGTTTTTAGTTGAATGTGACCTAATTCTTCATGATAAACTTCCAAAACTACTGGATGAATTGCCCAACCATATTTTGGTAGATTTGGAAATGGGACAATTTCAATAAATTCAGAATCAGAAAATGTTTTTTGAAAAGATTTCTCCATTCCAAGAATTTCCATTACGACAGAATTTGTCTTACCAGATTTGTCAAAATAAGAAATTTCAACATGGCTAGAATCATAGTATATTGCATCTATTTGAAAAGTTTGACGAAGAATATCTTTGTCATCTGTTCCGCCACCCATTAGAAAGACTATTGCTAAAACAGTAATTATTGCAATGGAGATAGGGGTTCTAAGTTTTCTAGCCATCTTTGAACTCTTTTCTCATACTTCTAAGAAATTTTGAGTTAATTCGTATTCGTTCAAGGGTTTGAGCTTGAGTACGTTCTGTACCAGGAGTTGGATTCTTTTTGAAGAATTGTATAATTTCTTTCTCCATAGAGTCATTAGTTACAGAAGAGATGCTAGCAACAATTCTATTAAACAAAGGGTTTCCATGTCCTACCTTTTTGTTTAGTTTTTTCCAGTTTTTCTTTAACCATGGCCATAATACTTTATCCCCATATGGATTTGCAGCAACTTTCATGATTGGTAATTGCATATTTTGAGAACGAACTTCAGAGGTTTGGGAAAAGTCAAGTGATTTGATAAGAAGTTTTTTGTCTTTAAATCCACACATAGCACCTAAGAAGCGAAGTTTCTCCTCCATGGTTTTTGCATTCTGGTATAGTTTTGTTAGTTCTCCATGAGTTTTTGTATTTCCATTCCATGCTGCGATTGAGCAAATTGGTTCTACTAAATCAGGTGACAAAGAACTAGGTGATTTTAGGAATTTATCATATCTTCTAAGAGCTTCTTCTGTAACTTCTTCATCGTTCATTTTTCCCAAGACAGAAATCACAAATGCGCGAAGTAATGCGTCAGTATGCTTATCTGATTTTTTGGGATCCCATCCTAGATTAAATAAAATTTTTCTAAAGTAATTCACGGCATAATCATAAATTTCTTCTACAAATTTTTCATCAAATGCGCGAAAATATAATGAAGCCAGATTATGTGCCACATTTACTGATACAAGATAACTATCTTCGTCATAATATGCATCAGAGAAATCAAGATAATTTCGTACTTGTTCATCGCCCGAAACACAAAAGGAAAATAAATCATTTTGAATTGCCCATCGGTCGATTTCAGGTATACGTTTTTCATCTACTAACATTTTCAAATCAAGTAAAATTCCTTCATCATACTTTACACGATAGAATCCCTTTCTTCCATAGTTGGCAACAAAACCAATAGTATTCTTTGGTAGTTTTATAGACAGAGATTTTTTAGAAAATAGTTTTTTAGAAATTTCGTTTTCTAGTCCCAAAGATAATGGAATGGACCATAGACCTTTGCTGAACTTTTCATCGTGTTCAAGCAAGTATCTCTTTTGTTTAAGTTTCAGTGAATTTCCATCTTGATTAATCTCAACTAGTGGAAATCCAGGCTGTTTGAGCCATGTGTTTATCATTGATGTGACAGGCATTCGCGATGCTTTGCCAATTGCATTCCACAAGTCCTTTCCTTCAGCGTTTTTGTATTTGAAATCAGAAAGATATTGTTTTAGACCTTTTCTGAAGTTTGGTTCTCCCACATAATGTTCAAGCATTCGCAATACACACCCACCTTTATCATAAGAAATTGCATCAAAGATTTCTCTAATTTCAGATGGAGAGTTTACTTTGACATCTATTGGGTGTGTTGTTTTTAGAGTATCAAGACCCATTGCAACATTCATTGCATCCTCAATAAACTGACTCCACAAATCCCATTCAGGATAGAATTTGTCAACAAACTTTGTCGCCATAAAGGTTGCAAAGCTTTCATTTAGCCACAAATCATTCCACCACTTCATTGTAACTAGATTTCCAAACCACATATGTGCAATCTCATGAGAGATTACTTCAGCAATGTATTGTTTGGTTCTAGTGGAAGATGTTTTAGGATCATAAAGCAAAATTGTCTCTCTGAAAGTAATTGCTCCCCAGTTTTCCATGGCACCAGCTGCAAAGTCTGGAATTGCAATCAAATCAAGTTTTGGTAATGGGAATTTTATTCCAAAATATTTTTCATAAGATGTAAGAAGTTTTTTCCCTAATTCTAATGAAAATTTTCCTTTTGATTTGTTTCCTTTTGTTGTTACAACTCTAATCTGTGTTTTACCAATCTTTCCAGTTAGATATTCAAATTCTCCAACGCCAAGATAGATTAAATATGTTGAGACAACTGGAGTCTTCCCAAATTTGTAAATGGTTTTGCTTCCAGTTTTTTTCTTTGATTTAATTGGCATATTTGAGATTGCAGTGAATTTATTGTCTGCAATAATTGAAATTTCAAATGATGCTTTTGCTTCAGGTTCGTCCCAACAAGGAAATGCACGTCTGGCATCTGCTGCCTCAAATTGTGTGGTAGCAAGATATTTTGTCTTGCCACCATGTTTGTATTTACTACGATAAAATCCAAGAAGTCTGTCATTTAAAATTCCTTGAAATTCTATGTTGATTGTTACATTACCTTTGATTTTTTCTCCTAATTTTATTTGTAATTCTTCATTTTTCTCATTTGTTTGTGGAGTTGATTTGATGATTTTTCCTGCAAATTTTACTTGACATGATTTTATCTTTAGTTCTGCACAATTCATTGTTATTGTGTTTGTAAGTTTTTTGCAATATACTAAAATTGATTCAGTTCCATGGAAGGTAAATTTTTTGAGATCAGGCTTAAAAGTTAATTCATAATTAATTGGAGTAGTGTTCACGTCTGAGATACTTTTGTTACGCTTTAAGTAGATTTTCTATTCTTGTAAACTAGAGATTATTTTCACAGATTAGAAAATCAAATAAAGTTTTAAAATATACTGAAAACAAATATAATTATGAAACAAAAGACTGCATCACGAAGTATCAAAATCTTGGTTGCCAAATTAGGTCTTGATGGTCACGATAGGGGCGCTTTAGTACTTTGTAGAGCATTTAGAGATGCAGGAATGGAAGTAATCTATTCTGGACTTTTTGCAACTCCAGAAAGAGTGGCACAGATTGCAGAGGATGAAGATGTTGATGCAGTTGCAATGAGTTTGCTAAATGGTGCACATGGAACACTTTTTCCCAGAGTGGTAAAAGCAATAAAAAAGAAAGGAATCAACGACGTCCTTGTTGTTGGTGGAGGAGTAATTCCAGATATAGACCATAAAGCTTTGATAAAGTCAGGAGTGAATCATGTGTTTGGTCCAGGTACATCACTGCCAACAATCATTGATCATATTACCACTGGCGTTTCTAAGTTAAGAAAAATATAAGAAAAAAAGATTATTCTGTGGAATCAGGCCACATCATTTTACGCATTTGTTTACCAACTTTTTCAATTTGGTGTTCGTCATATTGTTTCATGTATTTGTTAAATGCATCTTTACCACTTTTCTGATATTCAGAGATCCACTCTTTGTTAAATGTGCCATCTTGAATCATGGTAAGAATTTTTTTCATCTTGTCTTTGTTTGTAGAATCCATAACCATTGGTCCACGAGTTAGACCACCATATCGAGCAGTTTCACTTACACGTCTCCACATTCCATTGATTCCATATCTCTGAATCATATCCACAATGAGTTTGAGTTCATGTAAGACTTCAAAGTATGCAATTTCTGGTTGATATCCTGCTTCAACTAGAGTTTCAAATGCATTTGTTACCATAGAAGCTGCACCGCCGCAAAGATCAGCTTGTTCACCAAACCAATCAGTTTCTACTTCTTCTTTGAAAGTAGTTTTAATTAATCCAGCTTTTGCGCTACCTATTGCTTTTGCAATTCCTAATGTTCTATCCCAGGCTTTTCCTGTAAAATCTTGTTCAACTGCAACAATTGAGGGGGTTCCAAAATTATCAAGATATGTTTCTCGAACTTTGGAGCCAGGTCCTTTTGGTGCAATCATGATTAGATCAACGTTCTTTGGGGCTTCAATCCATTTCCAATAGATTGCAGCTGCATGAGAAAATGACAATGCTTTTCCTTCAGAAAGATTAGGTTCGATTTCATCTTTGTACACCTGAGCTTGAATCATATCTGGAATCAACACGTGAATAATGTCTCCTTGCTTTGTTGCTTCTGCAATAGACATTACTTTGTGACCATCAGCTTCGGCTTTTTTCCAGCTGTTCCCACCTTCCTTAAGACCGATTATTACATTTAGACCAGAGTCTTTCATGTTGTTAGATTGGGCATTACCTTGAATTCCATAGCCAAGTACTGCTATTGTTTGATTCTTTAGTGGATCAAGACTGATATCAGTATCTTTCCATATTTTTACCATAACTTTGGCAAGAATATTGCAAATATTAACTATGAAATTTAGATTTCAATTATTTTATTACAAGAACGACATTTTACAGTGACCTTTTTTCCAGGTAGTTTAACAAATCTCTTTGAACCACATTTAGGACAAATAGGGCAAGAACGTACTGGTTCCATCAGCATTTAGTAGGATTTGGTTGTTATTTGATTTTACCACTGCCTAAAATTCTGATAGTGGTAGATTCAGGTTTTAAAATCACAACAATTTGATCTTTTTTGCATACAATTGGTTTTTCAAATGTAAGTTTTAGAGGAGAGATTGATGAGAATTTTGCAGCATTAATTTGTAATCCAATGCTGACCAAACAGCCTTGATTTTCTGCAATTTCACTCTTGTAAAACGGATTCTTTTCAAAATCAAGTTCAATTTCAGATTTTACATCCACAACTCCCTCTTCAGAAATCACATCACCACGCCCAACTTCGTCAGGTTTTGCACCTTTTACTGCAAGTCCCACTCTTGCGGGACAGATAGATTCTTCCACAGGATCATCATGCATTTGGATTGACTTTATCAGAACATCAATTCCTGCAGGATACAGTTTAAGATTATCATATTGCTTTACTTTTCCATTTGTCACTTTACCCAAAATTACAGTTCCAACACCTTTAACATCAAAGCAATGATCAATTACCATCTCAGATGGACCATCATTTGAGATTGGTTCAAGTTTATTCATCTCTTCTTTGATTTTGTCTTGATCAACTTTGATGTATTTTTCAACTACAGTTCCTTTGATCATTGCATCTAATTTGGATTCATCAACATCAAAGGTATGAGATATAATTCCTTTTTCTTTTTTTAATGAATCAAGTGCAATAATTTGTTCTCCAGTAAATTTATCTAATTTATCTACATGAAATATCACATATTCTGCTAAATTGATTGCCTGAAACAATGGCTGTATTTTATCAGGAAACCCACTTGGAGTCACCCAAGTTTTGATTACGTCAGATTCTTTTCTATCATAAAGAGTAAGATCAGTCACTGTTCCCTTTTTTCCAAAGCCCGATGCAATGTCTTGTTTGCCTAAAACTACAAAGTTTATCGACGATACCATATGGTTTGAGAGAAAAATTGGGCTTTATGAAGACTCATAATCGGATCATATCCTTGTGAAAGAAAAAGCTCATCACTGAGAAATCAAAAATATTTATAGAAATATAGCGTATAATTAAACATTTTTAAGTATTTTTTATGGTTTATTTTAAATATATTTTTTACATATTTGTTTTGTGGAAACCGCTTATGTTTTAGTTAATTGTGATCTTGGTTCTGAAGAGGGCATAATTGAAGACCTAAAACACATAGATTCTGTAAAGGAAGTTCATGGAACATTTGGCGCATATGACATAATTACAAAGGTAGAGAACAAAGACAGAGACAAACTTAAAGAAGTCATTACTTGGAACATCAGAAGACTTGCACATGTTCGTTCAACTCTTACACTAATGGGAATTCCGGGACAAAATTAGGATAATTTATGGTAAAGGCCTATGTTCTAATAGTAAACGAGTCAGGGACTGAAGATTCTGTAATTTCTAATCTAAAAAATATACCAAGCATTACTGATGCATTTGGTACATTTGGGACTTGGGACATCTTAACTAAACTAGTATCTTCTAATGAAGAGAATATTCAACATGACATTTCAAACGGAATAAGAAAAATTTCAAACATCAGATCAACTCTCACCTTACTGGTGGATGAGAAACTAGGGTTTTTAAAAACAAATGAAACTGAACAAAAAGTATTAGATAAATATATGGCTAAAGCATTTGTCACTATTCATTGTTCAAAGTCAGATGAATACAGCGTAATGAAAAACTTGGAAGAAATTCCTGAAGTAACAGAAGCCAATCTATTGGTTGGACATAATGAACTGATTTGCAAGATTATGTCTCCCACATTTAATGACATTTCTGAAATTGTTAGCAAAAAGGTCAGAAAAATACATGGAATAAAATCTACAAACACAATAAATGTAATTAATAATCAAGGATTTAGCAGAAAATAAATTATTCTAACAAGGATATTCAGAAAGATCCACGGAAAGTTCAGAATTTTCGTCCAAAACATGCAGATGATACAGTATAGATTTTCTATTAGATGAATAGGTACTGGATTTCATAATAAATAACAAACATCATTTTTTCTATAAAAGAATCACGTACAAATCATACTAATTGATTTTATGGGAATGAGTTTAGCACTGCAGCATAACTTGCAAATCTGTGATTTTTTGGCTTTACTAGTTTTTGATGATATTTCTTAATTGGCTTTCCAATTGCACCTTTGAGGCCAAGTGGTCCTTTGACAAATTTTGCCGTATCAGCCCAGTAAAGAACATCATCTGTTGGAGCATAGTGGTTTACAATTTTTTTATTGACAATAGTTTGTAGAATTTTGCCATATTTCTTAGAGGATGGAACATCATTAGTAATTGACGCTCCAAAAAAGTGAATGCTCTCTATGATTCCCGAATTTTGTTTCTTTTTTGCAAGATATTCAACAGTACTCAGTATTACTTGAGAGCCTAAAGAGTGGCCTATTAGCCGAATCTTTGTTTTGGGACTGGTATTTTTAAAGTCAACAATGAATTTCCCAAGATTATGTCCATTTTTCTTTGCAATTATTTGGCCCACGGCAAGTGCATGTTTTACATATATGAGTAAGTGAGCACCAGTTGTGTTTGAATCATAACTAAAACCAATTACTGGATGAAAATATCCTAATTTACGTAATCGATTTCTTGCTAGAACAACTTTGGCAATTGCTCCTGCATTGTCATTTTGTAAACCATGAATCATTATGGTGAGTTCTTTGGAACCAATCAATTTTATGAAATCTTTTTTTGGATACAAATGGTAAGAATTGGTTTTGAGGGTTTTCCCAGTGGAGAGATCATAGTATCCCCTGGTTGAAATTCTTGTAACAGGTTTCATTTTTCTTCAGAGGGGTTTAGTTGTTTTTTGTATTTTTCAATATCAGACTTTTCTACTTTGGCAAACAAAGGAGATGCCTCACCCAAGGTATGGCCAGGGGAAATTCCTAAAACAGACATATCATTCCATTGAAGTTCACTGACGTTTCCATCTAATGCTAATTGCTGCCAAATTTTTTGCGCAGATTCGGGAATAAATGGGAAGATTGCAATTGCTAAACTTCGAACGGCATTAACTGAAAGGAATACACAACTTGCAGTACCTGGACCTTTTTTCCATGGTTCTTTGTGTTGGAAATATTGGTTAAAGTGTGACGAAAATTCCATTATTTTCTTTAGAGCCCTATCAAGATGGTTCTGCTCCATTAGTGAGCCCACATCAGCTGCAAGATCTTTGATTTTTTGTTCTGTCTCAGAGTCCTTATCATCGAAGGATTCAGGTTCAGGAACCTTGCCATCAAATGCTTTTTTGGTAAATCCTAGAGCACGATTAACAAAGTTTCCAAGATTTCCAATCAGCTCAGAGTTAATTCTAGTCGCAAAGTCGTTCCAATCAAAATTCAAATCATCTTGAGAATATGGATTAATTGCTACTAGATAATATCTAAGATAATCTGCAGGATAGTATCCTAAGAATTCCTTTAGACCAATATACCAATTTCTGCTTTTGGAAATTTTCTTAGATTCAAGTGTAAGATGACCTCGGGTTGGAATATAATCAGGCAATTTGTATTCGCTGTTTAGTCCCAATCTCATTGCAGGTAAGAAAAGAAAATGGTGATATACAATATCTTTTCCGATAAAGTGATAAATGTCAGCGGAATTCCAAAATTCTTTTCCATCAATTCCTTTATCGTTTAGAAATTTGATTGCAGTTGAAATGTATGCGAGGTGATTGTCAAACCACCCATAGAAGACTTTGCCTTTGGTATCATCAAGGGGTATTGGAACACCCCAAGAGATATCTCGAGTGATATCCCAATCAATTAAACCAGATTTGATCCAGTTTTGAACATATTTTTTGACATCTTTTTGTAGATGTTCATTTTCATCTAGCCATTTGCCTAGTGAATCACCAAAGTTTTTGAGTTTGAAAAAATAGTGGTTTGATTTTTCTTTTGTTGGAGGTTGACCACATAGTGAACATTTTGGATCAGTGATTTCGTCAGGAACACGACCACAACTTTCACAAAGATCAGAATATTGGTCTTCTGCTTGGCAATAAGGGCATATTCCTTTGACGTATCTGTCAGGTAAGAATTTCTTATCATTATTACAGTAGAATTGGATGATTTCTTTCTCATATATGTGACCCGCATCATTTAGTTTTTTAAAGACCTCCTGAACAAATGCAATATTTTCAGAAGAGCTGGTCTTGTAAAAATAATCAAACGCGATGTTAAATGCCGAAAAATCCTCATAATCACGCTTATTCCAATGAGCAACATACTCAGCAGGGGTTTTTCCTTCTTTTTCTGATTGAATTAAGATTGGAGTTCCAAAATCATCTGATGCGCAAATATAGTAAGCCTCTACTCCATTTAGTTTTAAGAATCTAGTAGTGACATCTGCTGGAAGATACGTTGATGCAACATGTCCCAAATGGATTTCACCATTTGCATATGGTAGAGCACTTGTAATGATAGCTTTTTTGTTCATTAGATATTTTTCAAGAGGAATATTGGGTTAAGAAGTTTTACCAGTTGCTAGCGTACTTTACTTGTTCCGGAGTAAGTTTATCGATTTTAACATCCATTGCCTTTAGTGCATCAACTGCTATCTGTTTATCAATTTCTTCAGGTACATCAATGATTTTATTTTCCATTTTTTTGTGATTTTTGAGAATATATAAAACAGATAAAATTTGGTTTGAGAATGATTGTGCCATCACTTCTGGAGGATGTCCTTCTGCTGCAACCAAGTTTGCAAGACGACCCTTTCCAATTAGATAAACTCTTTTTCCATTTTTCAAAATACATTCATCAAGATTTGGTCTCACTTCTTTAACAGATTTTGATTTCTTTAGTAGGAAGTTACTGTCAATTTCTACATCAAAGTGACCAACATTACCCATAACGGCACCATCTTTCATTTTTAAGATGTGTTCTCTTTTAATTACACTTGTCATTCCAGTACATGTAACAAAGATATCACCAATCTTTGCAGCTTGTGCCATTGGCATTACTTCAAATCCATCCATATGTGCTTCAAGGGCTTTAACAGGATCTATTTCAGTGACAATTATTTTTGAACCCATTCCGTGGAATCTTGATGCAACACCACGTCCAACCCAACCATATCCAACAACCACAACGCGCTTTGATGCCATAAGCAGATTCATTGCACGTAGATAGCCATCAATAGTACTTTGTCCAGTTCCGTATCGATTATCAAACATATGCTTCGTATATGCTTCATTTACTAAAATTACAGGATAGCGAAGTTTGCCCTGATTTTCTACCGCTCTGATTCTAGTAACACCTGCAGTAGTTTCCTCAGTTGCTCCCAAAATTTTCATGTTCTTGAATCTCTTGTCAAAATGAGCTTTGATATTCATGTCAGCACCGTCATCAGTTAGAATAGTTGGTTTGTGTTTCAATACTTGATCAATACACCAATCATATTCTTTGACTGATTGTCCATGCCATGCATAAACATGGATTCCCTGAGATGCCAAAAATGCAGAAACATTATCCTGAGTAGTTAGTGGATTTCCACCACAACATACAACGGTGGCACCAAGTTCTTTAGCACCCATTAGTAGGACAGAAGTCTCTTTTGTAATATGCAAACAAAATCCAAGCGTGACACCCCTTAGTGGTTTTGATTTTTTGAAGCGATTAATTGTATTATCTAGAATTTGCATATGTGATCTAGCCCAATCATAGGACAACCAACCTTCTTTGATCAATTTTGGGCTAGTCTTTACTTTACTCAACGATCAAACTCTTGAATTTCCCTATAAAATCCTATCATGCGAATGTAAATAAATGACAAGGATTTCACAAAATTATTGGCTTGGAAGAAAATTGCAGAAAAAGGCGAAGTTGCTGCTGGAAAAGGTAAAGCATTCAAGATTGATGGAAAACAGATTGCAGTATTCAACCAAGATGGCTACCATGCATTAGATGATATTTGTGTACATCAAGATGGTTCAATTGCTTCTGGAAAATTAGATGGAGATATTATAGAATGTCCATTACATTTTTGGCACTACAATATCAAAACAGGCAAACTTGATGACTATCTCAAAGATGTTAAACTAGAAACATATGCTGTTGAGGCAAGAGATGATGGCATCTATGTGGATATCTAATCATTCAAAATGAACTAATTTAGATTCAATATTAGGTACAATTTTTATTCATATATTCTGAAAATTAGCTGTTGAATCAAGATATCATTAATGAAATCAAAAATCAAGACTATGTTTCAATTACTGAAACTATTGAAAAATTCTTATCAGAACAAATAGAAAAACAACATGCAAAAGGCGTCATTTTAGGATTGAGTGGCGGGATTGATTCAGCAGTTTTAGCTTATATCTGCAAAAGAAAACTAAAAGAAAAAACTCTAGCAATTATAATGCCAGATACTTCAATTACACCAGCAGAAACTGAAGATGCGCTAAAAATGATTTCATTAACAGGAATTGAACACAAACTAATCGATATCAAGCCAATTGTAAATGAATACACAATGTATCTTGAACCAAATAAAAAGTCTAGAGGAAATCTTCGTGCAAGAGTAAGAACTAATATTCTATACTATTATGCAAACAGCAAAAACTATCTAGTTTTAGGTTCCAGTGACAAAAGTGAGCACCTGATAGGATATTTCACAAAATTCGGTGATGGTGCAGCTGATCTTACTCCAATTATTTCACTATACAAACTCCAAATTAGAGAGATTGCAAAGTATCTAGGAGTTCCTGATAATATAATTTCAAAAAAGAGCAGTCCACACCTATGGGGAGATCATGAGGCAGAAGAAGAGTTGGGAGTGTCATATGAAGAGATAGATTCTATCCTGTATTGTTTAGTTGAGAAAAAACTATCTGTTGATGAAACAGCAAAAATAACTCAAATTGATAATTCAACTATAGAAAAAATCTATGAATTGAACAGAAACAGTGAACATAAAAGATTGCCAGCACAAAAACCAGACAGAGAATAAGGATGAAACTTCAAGATACACTGTCAAATTCAGAACAAGAATTAGATGTTTCAAAAAAAGTGAGAATTTACCTTTGTGGAGTTACTGTTTATGATGAATCTCACATAGGTCATGCAAGAACCATCATAGTTTTTGACGTGTTGAGAAAATATCTAGAGAATAAAGGAGTAGAGATTGAATTTATTCAAAATTTTACAGACATAGATGATAAAATCATAAATCGTGCACAAACAGAAAATACTACTGCAGAAGAAATAAGTACCAGATACACAGAAAATTATTTCAAAGATTTTGATGGACTAAATGTCAAACGTGCAACAAACTATCCAAAAGCTACAGAGCACATAGATGATATTATCAAATTCATTGAAAAATTAATTGAAAAACAAATTGCATACACTTCTAAAAATGGTGTCTATTTCTCAGTGTCAAAATTTCCAGAATATGGAAAGTTATCAAAAAAGAAAATAGATGAACTTCAATCAGGAGCAAGAATAGAAATAGATGAAACAAAAAATGACCCGTTGGATTTTGCAGTATGGAAATTCTCAGATATTGAGCCCACATGGGATAGTCCATGGGGAAAAGGCCGACCAGGATGGCACATAGAATGCTCTGCAATGAGCATAAAGTATCTTGGAGAAAATTTTGATATTCATGGCGGTGGAAGAGACCTAATATTTCCCCATCATGAAAATGAGATTGCACAATCTGAATCATACACAGGTTCACAATTTGCAAAAATTTGGACTCACGTAGGAATGGTAACGATAAATGGAGAAAAGATGTCAAAATCTCTTGGAAATGTAAAGTCAATCAAACATGTTTTAGAAAATTGGGGTCCAAACATTATAAGATTATTCTGTCTATCAGGACATTACTCAAAACCAATTAATTACTCAGAAGAGTTACTAAAAGAAAATCTCACAAAATGGAGACAAGCAGAGATATGTTATTATGAATTAATTCATGCAAATAGTAAAAGTCGTGAGGAATCTAATCTATTTATTAAGAAAATTGCTACTGAATTTGACAATGCGTTAGAAGCTGATTTTAATACACATCTAGCATTATTGGCATTTTTCCAACTTGTCAAAGAAACTAACAGATTAGCGGCAGATGAAAAACTTGGAAAGGCAGATGCATTGATAATCAAAATAGAGTTTGAAAGGATGTTAAAGATTTTAGGGTTAAACATTCCAGAAATGATGGAGGATGAAAAACAAGAAATAGACAGTCTAATTGCAAGTAGAGAGAAACTTAGAAAAGAAAAACAATTCGAAGAGGCAGATAAAATTCGAGATAAACTTAATGAAATGAATGTTGAGTTAATTGATCATAAAGAAAAAACAATCTGGATGAAGAAAGAAAACATTAAAGCTGAAAAGTAAAAACTAGTTTGCATTATGGACAAATTCAACTACAATGATTTATTCTAAAAAATTATTGTTCAGTACTTTGTGGTCAAAATCAAAGAGCATTCCACTTTAGGAAATTTTAAACTTAGTTTACGCTAATTAGTTTGTACTAATTATTTTTGTTCCTAAAAAAATTAGGAGAGTCTAATTAGTTGCATCTAATTTTCACATTGTTTAATAGAATTAAAAACAAATACAAAACATGAATGCATGGAATAGATTTTGGAATTGGTATGAGAGCAAAATCTTAGGAAGTATAATCATTATTGCAGTTATACAATTTATTCAAATTCCCCACATGATATGGAACGCAGATCTCATGTTAGAGGTGGGAATTGTATCTAGAATCCACCCAGTTATTGATTGGCTCTTGTACGGAGTGGACTTGATTGAAATTATTTCAATTATCAATGTTGGAATGATAATGTTTAGTCTAATTAAGAAGAGAATGGCTGTAAAAAAGCAAGTTGCCAATAAAATGCTATAAAAGCAGCCCTAGACCCAAACTAACATTTTAGATTCAAATCAGGATTGTTTTCCTAACTTCTCGTATCTTTTTTCCAAAGTATGTGCTAATTATTACTCATGTGTTTCAATTGAATGACAGTTAGGACACAAACCCTCACAATTTTCTAAACTAATGTTATTTCTATCGCCATCTATATGATGATATTCCCATCTTGCGGGTGGTGGTTTTTGACACTTTGCACACTTTCCATCTTGTCTAATTCGTACTTGTTCTTTTTCTACTTTTGTCCATTCTTTTATTGGTAACGATTCAGCAAAAAATTTTTTTCTATATCTGCCAGCAATTATCGCCATTATTATGACGAAGACTAGTCCAGCGCCAACAATGTATTTTACTTGGCTATCATCTTCTATAGTTTCGCCAGTTTGTGGTTCTTGTGCAAATACAGAAAATGGAATAATGAGTGTTGAGATTCCAATTAATGCCAAAAAAAGTAATTTTCTCATAATATGATAAATATTTAACTGTAAAATAAGAATTTAAACAAACACTGTTTATGGATTTAATGAAGACTAAATTTAATCCGTAAGCAGGATTTACAGTAGTTAAACACTCTAAACTTTATTGTGATGTTGTAGATTGTAGTGCTTTCAAATGTTAACTGGTTATAGAAGATGTTTGTCTTCTGGTAGGTATTTTTCAATAATGTTTTTGAGGTATAACTTGTCTGGGCCAAAAGGCTTTTTGTCTTTCCTAAGATCATACAAGATTCGCATTAAAATCTCCTCATCTCCTCTATCGTTCTGTAGTAGTATTATTATGGATTTTATAAGATCTTCACTCATAAGGTTGTAAAGAAAGTAACAAGCTAAATTTCTTTTCGGTTGCCTTTCGAATTCAAATGGTTCCACACTTTAAGCTGGATTTATGAAATTAGTTCAACACTAAAAGAAATCAGACAGAGTTTTTTGCCTGATCAATTTTGAGATGCTTCCATGAGAGAGCCATTCAGATTTACTAATGCTCATCTTATTTGATGCCAAAATAAGAGCCTGATCAAAGTTTTCAGCTATTGTTGGGTTCTGTTTCATGGCCTCACGAATACCCTCACGAATTTGCCATACACCAACAGGAATAGCATATTCCGGCCTAATCTCTCTAAGAATTACAACCCCTGCTTGAATTTTCTTTTTAGCCAAATATTCCACAACTCCTAATTTGGCTGCAAAATAAGCACCAGCGATAGCAGGAGGATGATTAATTCCACGAGCATCCTCATGGTCAGACCCAAATCCCATTATTCCGTTTGAATACCAAGCTTCAATCATTTCATATATCCATCGATGTGGAAATAAGACAACAGAGAAAACATTTCCCAAATGCCCATATGAAAAAACTCTACAAGAATCAATCAAATCATAATCTAAAATTTCATCTGATAAATATTTAGAAATAATATCATCAGTTGCAGTTATACTCCATCTAGTTGGAACAAGTTTTCTTTTTTGTCCTTGTCCAAGCATTCCAATACTAAAGCATTTTTGAATTTTGGAAATTTCAATTCCAGAATTATATAAATTTAAAACTGCATCTTGGGCTTTCAAGTCCTTATCATAAAATATCTTTTCAATTAATTTTACAGAAGAGGTTCCAGAAAATTTTGCAGTTTTTATCTGACCAATGGGGCCAAAAGGAGCACTTTCATCATCTAGAGAAACACTTGAAGATAAAGCTTTTTCGAATATTAAATCAGAATCAGTTGGCTTTGAAGACATTGTAATTTCTTGAAGATTTTCAATGTATCGTCCATCTGTTTGGTCAATTGAAATTTTTTGTATCCCTCTAACTAAATTTAATCTGAAATTCACAATTTCTTCAAGAGATTTTCCTTTCCATTTTTCTGGATTGTCAAGTAGACTTGTGTCGCCATGGATTGGTGGAACCATTGGACCGACAAAGACTTTTGGGTAATTATAAGAACCTACAAAAACAGAGGGCGGGCTGGTGCCACTAATTGAATCAGATGAAAACAGATTCCCATATTTTGAGAGAGATTCATTCCATTTTGCTAAAATTGCGCGTCGTATATCTTGAGAATCAATAGACATGTTTTTTGTGCCTAAATTGTGCCTATTAACCTGCCTGTGCGTTTTCAGAAATTCCTACTATGAATAATTTGACTTTATTAAATCCAGAATTTTTACAGATTTTGAACCAGGTGTTTTTTCCTCTCATGTGGACAAACATTTTTGTTTTTTATCATTCCTTTTGCAATATTGCAATTAAAACATAATATTCTGATGTAACTTCTCCCTTCGGATCAAGGTCAAACAGTAAACCTTTATTCACTTACTCTAAATGTTTGACTATGGCAGTAGCTCGAACACAAAGACATTATTGTAACAAGTGTCATCTAAAACGCCCTAAATGTATCTGTAAAAAACAGTAAACGAGATTAATAATTCTTAGATTCTAAACTCTCAAGTTAATCTTAGGCATGATTTTTTTATTAATCAACACTTTTTGTGCAATTACAGAATTTCGTTAATCCCGAATTTTTTTCTGAGAAATTTGAGTTAGATGACATAACTTATCTAAAATGAAGTAATTCTTTAGAGCATGAGAAAAGTTCCCCGTCCATTCAAATTGTCATTTGGTAGTGGAATGATAATTGAAGAGATTTCTATAACTTCCAAATATCATGAGCCAACAATCCAACTTCTGAAATTCGATAATGGTAAGAAAGTGATTAGATTTTGCTCATACAACAAAGAAGATTTAACAGGTCTCCATTAATGATTGACGAAAAAGATTTGGCAAAGTTAGGGAAAATGATTAAGAAAGAAAAAGATATTTCAAAATTAATCTCCAAACTATCTTTTTGATTCTAATTTAACCCAAAATGCCCTTGAATGTTATTTGTTTTAACGGAACACTCAATAGAATTTTGTGCCTATTTAGCTCTCAGTAAATAGGCTTTTCTTGAGTAACTTGCCTGATCAAAGATTTTGACGATTGGTTGACGTATGATGTTTAAGGATCAACACATACCAAACCACATGTCAATGAAGAGAATAGTCTCTTTTTTACCCAGTGCAACAGAATTGCTTTACGAGTTTGGAGCCCAAGATAATCTCTATGGAGTAACACATGAATGCAAATACCCACCAGATGCAGCGTCAAAACCACAGGTGATAAATTCTGTAATTAATTCAGATGAATTAACAAGTAATGAAATTGACACAATGACTTGTCAATTGCTAAATGATGGAAAAGATATTTTTGTTTTAAATGAAAAAAATCTCATAAAAGCTGATCCCGATCTTATAATATCACAGGAAACTTGCGAAGTTTGTGCTGCATATACTAATCAAATCAATAAAGCAGTAAAAATTCTGCAAAGAAAACCAATTCTATATTCAATGGATCCACATAACTTACAGGAGATCATAAATTCTGTTACAGAGTTAGGTAAAATTTTAGGAAAAGAAATCAAAGCAAAAAAAATCATCAATTCGTTGGAAGAAAGAATTCAGCATGTAAAAAAATTACAAAATAACAAGAGACCAAAAGTTCTTGCAATTGAATGGATTGACCCATTTTTTACAGCAGGACATTGGGTTCCTGAAATGATACAAATTGCAGGAGGGAACAACATGATTAGTAAAGTTGGAGAACATTCAAGACGTTTAGATATTCAAGAAATCATTTATTCAGATCCTGACATGATAATTATGATGCCATGTGGATTTAATACAAAACGAACTATTACAGAATACAACAACATATTAAAAGAAAATCAAGAATGGAATTCTCTCAGAGCTGTAAAAAATAATAGAATTTTTGCTGTTGATGCAAATTCGTTTTTTAGTAAACCTAGCATAAGAACAATTGATGGATTAGAAATTCTTGCTAAAATTATCCAGCCAGAGAATTTTGAATTCCTTAAAGTACCTGAAGAATCATTTTCACGAATTTCATAGATTAGAGATAAGTTTAGGCACATAATACTAAAAACAAGGTTAGCTATTTTTTTGCAACAGTAATGATAGACACAACATCTCTATCTCTTAGTTGATAATCAATTGGTAGTCTCAAATTATATCTTAAATCTTTTCCGTAAAGAAGCCCTTTAGTCAAATCAGAATGGATCTCCTTTGCAAGATCTTTTATTGTAGCTCCATTTTTTAGCAAAAGCAAATCAGGAAGTACTCTTCCCTTTTTATCGGACAGGTTTTTTTCATTTGCAACAGGATAAATTGAATTCATCTTAAGCAGTTTGAAAACTGCAACGTTAATTGCAAATTGAACTCCAGTTCTCATATATTCGCCCATAATTCCTCTTTGGATAAAGTTAAGCGCATTAGTTTGCTTTTCATTTAGTTCATCTGATTTGATTATTTCAAATTGTTCAGAACCAGGAGAATATTTTATCAGCCCTTTTTGTTCTGCACGTCTGAGGCTAAATTCACTATCGCCACTAACAGGAATTACTATTGAGTCATTGTAGCGTTCTCTCAGTCGAGAAAAATTTTTGTCTGCTCCTTCAACGTCAATTTTGTTTGCTACAATTAGAGTAGGTTTTGAACTTTTTCTTAGATATGATGCAAATTTTTTGCTATCCGCATTATCAAAATCATCAAAATCTTTTTCTTCAAGTCCAGTAGCTCGAAGAGTTTCTTTAACATGAGTTTTGGTTACACCGATACCGCGATAAAGATCAGTGATTGCGTCTGAAATATCAGTACCGATTCTAATTAATTTTGATACTTTGTCTCTATTTCCTTCTAAAATTTTAAGATACCACATGATTAATTCTTCTTCTATATCTGCAAAATCAGAAATAGGATCACCAGTTCCAACTTCAGTAATTTTCCCAGTTGAATCAATTCCACCAGAAGCATCAACAACATGAAGCAATGCATCAGATTGTGCAGCTATGGACAGAAATTGATTTCCAAGTCCTTTGCCCTTCCATGCATCCTTTATGAGCCCAGGTAGATCTATCAATTCAATTGGAATGTATCTCCACCCTTCAACACATTTGGAGTTGTTTGGGTTATCTTGAATTTTAAATTCTGGATGAACACAAAGTGTAACTGCATGTGCTGTTCCTGTTACGGGTTTTTTAGTAGTAAATGGATAAGATGAAATTTCTTCAGAAGACAATGTAGCAGAATTAAAGAAGGTTGTCTTTCCAGTGTTGGTTTTACCAATTAAGCCAATCTTAATGGGCATACAATAATTCCCATCTTAGAATATTTATCTCTGCCTAGGAATTGGAAGAGTTTTTGTTTTTGATTTGTTCAAGTGAATGGTTTAGTTCTTTGATGGCCCAATCAATGTCAGAAAAATCGTCCACAGATAGAGACTCTTTCCATTTTTCTAAAACACTGCTTGCGATTTCTGAACAATTGTACAACAAACTCCAGTATGGATGATGTTCAGCTGTTGCATATGCAAGTTCTGCTACATCATTAAGGCCATTTCTTGCCCTTGCCAAAGATGTAATTTTTTCACCAAAAATTTTGATAATATCATTTTCAAGATCTTGCTCAATTTTTAGAGGAGTGTTTTGCAGTTCATATTTTTTTGCTAAATCAAGTAGATCACGATAAAAATTTTCAAAGTTTGTCATCTCAACAGTCTCCGATGTTCTGCCAACATACATCTGTTAAAAATAACTGTGATTCCTTCCTTTCTTGCTAATTCTTCGGCTTCAGAATTATGGATTCCTTCTTGCAGCCAAATCACTTTTGGTTTTTTCTTTATTGCTTCTTGGACAAAGGGTAAAACTTGGTCTGAAGGTCTGAATATATCCACAATTTCAATTTCTGCATTAATTTCTGAAATAGAATTATAGCATTTTTTACCCAAAATCTCTTCAGAAGTTGGATTTACAGAAGTTATATCATATCCATTATCAGAAAGATATTTGGGAACAAAATGAGCTGCCTTTTGAGAATTTTTAGACATTCCTATAACAACCACTTTTTTTAGAGAAAGAATATCACGAATTTGTTCATCAGAATGATCATCTCGTTCCATAAAGAACGTGTGAATAATTAGAATATAATTTTTCAAGTATCTAGAATTAAACAAACAATTTTTAGGGATAGTAAAAAAAATGCGTCATGAACACAGAGCCAAAAGATATCATAGTACTAGGAGCGATACAAGCAGGAATTAAAAAATTTGATAAAATTCAAAAAATGACGCAAATTGAACCTGAAGAGTTGAATTCAATTTTAGAACAGCTAGAAAACAGGGGATTTATTCAAGTAACAGAAAAAAGTGGATTGCTAGGAAAGAAAATAGAAATTTTGCTCACTAAAAAAGGCTCTAATGAAGTAGACAAACAAGTTCATGAATTACAAACAAAGTGGAATCAAATGTCAACATTATACAAAACACAAGACAAGGAGGGATTAAAACAATACATGGATGAAAGTAAATCATTCTTTCCCATGATGATATTCTTTGGGGTGATGAATATTGAGATGTTTAGTATGATGTTTGGGATGATAGGCATTGAAATGTCAAATTATGTTCCGACAGAAAATATGCCAGAAGGAGAAGAGTTTGATACAGATGTTGAATTCTAGTGTGTGTTTTATACTCGTAGTAAAAACAAACCATAGTTGATGTACAATTCGTTTGATAATCCAGGATTGGTTAAAGTACTAACATTTTTGCAAACTCACAATACAGAATATCTATCGGGTCAGGATTTGAGTGATGTATTAAAGATAAGCAGAGTTGCAGTGTGGAAACATATCAAAAAAATTCAAGAGTTAGGATACACTGTTGAGTCAAAACAGAAACTAGGTTACAAGTTAACATCAAATTCAGATGAGCTCTTTCCATGGGAAATTACTTCAGGTCTTAAAACAAAGGTAATTGGACAACAGTCATACTATTTTGATTCAATTGACTCTACTCAAAATCAGGCACTAAAAATGGCAGGTGATCCTGCAAACAATGGTGCTGTGATAATTGCAGCAAAACAGACAGGAGGGAAAGGAAGATCTGGTAGAAAGTGGGTTTCTCCTAAAGGAGGTATTTGGCTTTCAATAATTTTACAACCAAAGTTTGATATTTCTATAACAACTTTATTTCCAATTGCATCTGCACTAGCATTATCAAATGCATTAGAAAAAACGTTAAAGATTTCACCAGAGTTAAAATGGCCAAATGACTTGACCATAAAAGGCAAAAAAGTAGCTGGAATGCTTGTTGATGTGTCACTAGAATCAAACAGAATTAAAAATATTGTTTTAGGAGTTGGGATAAATTTTGATGTAGATGTAAAACATATTGAGAAAATACTCAAGGGTTCATCAAATTTTTACGGTGTTGCATCTCTTAGTGAACAAAAAAACAAAATTAAACCAATCCAGTTAGTTCAAACATTTTTTGTGGAATTAGAAAAAATTTATGAGTTACTAAATACAAAACAAACAAAAAAAATTATTTCAGAATGGACAAAAAGATCGTCGACAATTGGAAAGAATGTAGAGTTGGATACTAGGGATGGAAAAATAAAAGGAAAAGCAATCAAAATTGATGAAGATGGGGCATTAGTAGTAGTGGATAACAATAAAATTAATAGAATAATTGCAGGGGATATTATTCATTTATCAAAATAAATTATTTTTTAGTAATTCTTGATCTAGTTTTTGGTTTTGATTGTTTTTTTGGGCGAGAAGGAATCATAGAAGATTGTGCCTTTAGTATTTCTTTTAGATCATGTTGTATGTCAAAAACAAACGAAAGTAATTTTTCTAGAGCCATAGAATACCGTTCGTAGGCAGACAGCAGTTCGGTTTTCTTGTCATTTGCCTTTAACAGATACTCATTTGAGCGTAATAGATTTGCTGAAGTAATCAATTCAGGTATTTCAGATACGGGATCACCTAATTGATTCAAATCTGCTTGAATCTGTTGAATTTTTTTACGTAAGTCATAGATTGCGTCTCCGGCATCAATTTCTGTCAATACAAAAACACGTTATATGAATAAATTAAAGATTTACCAACAGAATCACATTGCTTATGTAATAAAAGCAAGTACAAGCCCAGATGTAGTATAAAATAGAAATAACCATATCTAAAATCACAAATATGAAAAAAAATACAATGATAATTTCTTATTTTTTAGTCATAATTTTGTTAAGTTCGCCCATTCTTAATGGAACTGTATTTGCACAAACAGAAAAAGATCCAGAATTAATGTTCAACCAAGCTAAAGAACATTTTGTCAATGGTGAATACAAACAAGCCATAAAAATTTTTGATGATATCTTGGAGATTTCACCAAATAATATTTCAACACTAAAAATGAAAGGAATAGTACTAAGTAATCTAGAACAACACGATAAATCTTTAAAACAATTTTTCAAAGTTTTGCAATTTAGATCAAATGATGTTATTTCGTTAACTGGTATGGGAGTTGGATTTGGATATCTAGGAGAATATCAAGAAGCCATAGCATATTTTGACAAAGCATTAAAAGAAAAACCAGATAGTGTTGTAATTAAAAATTATAAAGAATTTATTGAAAAAGTAATTATAAAATATCCATACATACCAACTGAGAAACCAAAAGGATTAGAGAAAGTTTATGTTATGACAATTCCAGAATGGGTAAAACCAATAGCGAAATGGTGGTCAGAAGGAAATATTGATGATTCAGAATTTATTTCAGCTTTATTATATCTAATAGAAAATAAAATAATACAGATTCCACCAGTAGAGATACAAAGTGATTCTGAAGATAAAATTCCAGAATGGGTAAAAACCAATGCAAGAGAATGGGCTTATGACAAAATTGATGATAATACTTTTGTTTCAGGGATTCAACACATGATAGAATATGGATTAATTACTGTAAATGTTCAAAATATAACTCAATCTCAAGAGGAATTAGATTATGAGTTGTATTTGTTTGGAAAATATCTTAGAGATATTTCAAATAATATTGTTAAAGAGACACGATACATTGAATATCCTAATCCTAGTCAAGATGTGATAAAAAAATTTCTCAGGGATTACATAAAATGGAATTTTGAAGAGCAGGCTAAATTGGCAGCTGAAACATTTCCCAGGCCAACATATGAAATAATAGATGAGGTAGTAATTGTTTACTATAAAGTATTCATCAATGATCAACCACCAAGACTGCCACTAGATCATGTATACACATTAAAAAGTTCTTTTTTGTTTTGGGAAGAACAGGAATTTGATACGAATAATGAAAAAGCTAAAGTAAAATTTGAAATTACAAATTTAAGACATGAAGCAAATGTTTGGGTAACGTGGATAGTTCGAAATATTGGGGAAGGAGTTCTTGGACACGCACATCTAGGAAAAGGAATTGTAGAAGTGACATTAGGGGATTACAATTGTGATGCAAGTTTTCAATTATATGATGTTAAAAGTGTTGAAACAATCATGACACATGAGTTAGGTCATTCTGTGGGTTTACAACATGTAACAGATCAAAATAACATCATGTATGCATCATATACTCCATCGTACGCATATTGTCTCCTAAGTTAAATTTGAAAAAACTACTCATATTCTAAAAAATGAGAAGCAGATTAGCTTAACCTACACACAATTAACCTGCAGAAATCATGTAGAACTGATAATAGTCTAATCTAGTCATTTCTTGTAATTATGCTAAAAAATCCAATGATCACCGGGCCTAAATGCCCATCTTGTGGAGGTAAAAAAATTGTTTCAGATCAAGACACTGGAGAATTGTTTTGTGGAAAATGTGGATTTGTAATTACAGATAAAATTGCAGATACTGGTGCAGAGTGGCGTTCATTTGCAAATGATGAAAGCAACAGAGCTAGAACAGGAGCAGGAACTTCACTAACAATGCACGATATGGGTTTATCAACTATAATTGGTGCAGCTAACAAAGATGCAACAGGAAAACCACTATCTTCAAGTGTAAAAAGTTCTATTCAAAGATTAAGAACGTGGGATAGCAGATCACAAGCACATTCTTCTGCAGATAGAAATCTCAGACAAGCTCTTAATGAAATGAGTAAACTAAAAGACAAACTTGCATTAACAAATGCAGTAATAGAAAAAGCTGCTTACATTTACAGAAAGGCAATGGAGAAAAAATTAGTCAGGGGTCGTTCAATTCAGGGGCTAGTTGCAGCATGTCTTTATGCATCATGTAGAACTACAGAGACCCCCAGAACGTTGGATGACATTGCTAATGGAATCAATATCAAAAGAAAGGATGTTGCTAGGTGTTATAGATTAATTTACAGAGAATTGGAGTTAAAAATGCCAGTTGTTGATCCTATAAAAGGAGTTTCAAGGATTGCAAGTAATGCAGGATTGGGTGAAAAAACTAAGCGTGAAGCAATTTCAATTTTAAATGAAGCAAAGAGAACATACATAACTGCAGGAAAGGATCCCATGGGAATAGCAGCTGCTGCACTTTATCTTGCATGTATTAGCACAGGAGAAGTAAAATCACAAAAATTGATTTCAAATGCATCTGGAGTTACTGAAGTAACTATAAGAAACAGATGTGCAGGGTTGAGAAAAATGCTTATTGATTAGAATGTCTTTGTTGGTGTTTTTTTAAGAGGTTCAATAATTTTAAGAATTTTGAAGGAAATTTTGCCAAAATCGGCATCTTTTTCACACGATATCAACAATACATCATCATTTGTTAATGGGAAACTCATTACAATTACCTTGTCTCGATATGACATGGAAAAGTGAACTTCACCAAATTCTTTATCAAATTCATGCCTCATTCTAACACGTAGAGAAAGTTCCATGAACATCATTTCGTCTTGCTTTTGGGCTTCAAGTGAGAGTACTCCTTTCTTCATCCCACCAGATACTTGATGACCTCTGCTGTTGATGATCCTAGCTGAGCGCATTTTAGAATCTAATTTGATAATTTTCTGACAGATTTTTTCTAGTTCTTTGATATTATCCACTTGTCTAATTAGATAATAGAACTATTTATTGCGATCAGTATTGATAGATATCTGTGCAAGCAGAATCTCCTAAAGATGTTACTGATTATTACAAGCATTTGTCTCTTTTCTGGACAGACATCATACATTTGATGTCAAGTAAACCACAAGCATTAACATCAATTGGTCCAATGAGAGCATTTGCAACAAATTCAAAGAAAATCACTACGGAATTAATTGAGATTAATCAAGTTTTATCAGAATTTAATCAGTATATTACGGAATACTACAAACAACTTTCAGACACGTGGTCTGTTGCTCAAAAGAAAGTCGATCTAAAGGCTCCCGATATTCTTCAAGACGTTGAACAAACAGAAGCATTCAAGAGAATTTGGATAGATATTTTTGATAATGATTTTACTGAGTTATTTGACTCTGGGAAATTTGGAGAGAATTATGGAAAACTAATTTCTAAAGAGCTTGAGTTAACCAAGCATTGGAATAACATTACTAATGTAATTCTACAATCAGTTAATCTTCCAAGCAAAGAAGAGATGGATGAAATTTACAAAGAAATGCATTCTCTTAAAAAAAGAATTGGAAAACTAGAATTAGAATTAAAGAAAAGGGAAATGAAAAGTAATGCAAAGTGAACTAAAAGTAGATCCAAAAATAATTGAAGAAATTTTAAAATTTACTAAGAATGTCATTGATGCTCCAAATTTAGTTGCAGCACCTGATGAAATTAGTCTAGAAGTAACACCACATGACGTTGTGCAGGAAATGGATAAAACAAGACTATTACACTATAGATCTCTTACAGATAAACAACATAAAACACCATTGTTAATTGTATATGCATTAATTAATAGATATCACATACTTGATATCCATCCAGAAAAAAGTTGGGTTAAAAATCTTCTTCAGCAAGGATTTGATGTATACATGCTAGATTGGGGAACCCCAACTAGTATGGACAAATAACTAGATTTTGATGATTATGTAAATGGCTATTAT
>ERZ813253.51-NODE-51-length-47826-cov-8.821149_pt1 | contig 47826 bp, 64 predicted proteins | sample MGYA00520893_ERZ813253 | MGnify/ENA primary metagenome ERZ813253 (study PRJEB31669, sample SAMD00080414) | marine metagenome | biome: oceanic hadal pelagic zone biome; feature: marine hadalpelagic zone; material: sea water | place: Pacific Ocean:Izu-Bonin Trench...
CTTATCATCCTTTGATGCTTCAACTAGTCCTTGTGATGGCCAAACAAAATGAAAATGCTCACCATCTGCATGCTTTATCTTGCCGATTGGTTCTTTGTCAATACAAAAGTCTTCTAATATTGGCATACTATAATTTTAATTTAATTTTTATATAAGTATTGGCAAAGTTTGTTCAGACTAATTTTAGATCGCATTAAGAATTAGAAAAAGAAAAAAATTCTTAAATCGTTTGTATTTTCAAAGTCGTCTATTTTGATAGAGTTCTAGCTGCGTTCTCATGGGCTTCTAGATTTGACTGATCAACTAGAACAGCCTGAGGAGGACATACAGATACACATGCCATACACCAAATACAATCATGTTCTCTGATTGCATCTGCCTTGTCAGTTAGATCTTTTCGTTCGTCTTTGACATCACTACCTATTCCCTCAAAAGTTGAATTAATTGCCTCAATTGCAGGAATATCTTTCTCGGTTCTATACCACTGAAATACCTGAACTGGACATGCCTCAATGCACGCACCATCTGCAATGCAAGAGTCCCAGTCAACTGCAACCATGGTACCACTAACACCAAGTGGAACTTGTTCTTCTTTTCGTGTTGCATATGCTGCTACAACATCTGCATCAGCTAACGCTTCAGCTTTTGATCCATCAGCGTTTGTTGTTTTACCTGGACCCCACATAATATGGAAGTTACCATCCGAGAGTGAAATCTTTCCTATTGGTTTTAGGCCTTCAGGGAAATTTTCTGCTATTGGCACGAGCGGATTTCAATTTAGATGTAATTTAAAGCTAGATAGGAATCAAAAATGGTTATCAATCAGGGATCAATTACGAATAAAAATTTCCTTACGTTCATAACGATCTATGATCAATTTTGGAAAGATGGATATTTTTAAATTTGATGTTTATCGGGGACCAAATCTTGGAGTCTACATTAGTGTTAATGACAGTGTGGTAATGGTTCCAATGGGTTATGCAAAATCAAAAGCAGAAAAGCTTGCAAAATATCTTAATGTAGATATTCTTTACACATCAATTGCAAATACCAGACTAATTGGAATATTATCGGTAATGAACAACAAAGGAATCTTACTTCCTAAAACTGCATATCAAAATGAGTATGATTTATTGAAAAAAGAGACCAATCTTGAAGTTGGTGTATTAGATTCAAAATTCACTGCACTTGGAAATGTAATCTGTGCAAATGATAAGGGAGCAGTTGTGTCACCTTGGTTGTCAAAGAATGATTGCCAAACCATTAAGGATGTTCTTGGAGTTGATGTAATTCAGAAAAGAATTGCAGGATTCAATCAGACAGGAGTAGTTCTTATCGCAAACAATACTGGCGCTGCAATACATCCAGAAGCTGACGAAGAAGACATGAAGACTTTTGCTAATATATTAGGCGTGAAAATAGAGCAGAGTTCAATTAATAATGGTACTCCATATGTTTCGTCTGGAATTCTTGCAAACAATCACGCACTAGTTGTTGGATCATTAACTACTGGTCCTGAGATTATGATGTTGACTAGGGCTTTTCTAAATTAAGAATAGAGTTTGGATCTTCGGTAAGTTTTTCCAAAGATACTACTACTTCTTTTCCATCAATCATATCACGTAGAACAACATTTCCCTCTTCTAGTTCTTTTGGTCCTACAATAATTGAGAATCTTGCGTTTGTTGCTATCTCCATCTGTTTTTTTAGGTTACGTCTTGCCAAGTCCATGTCAGTGTGAATGTTAGCTAGACGTAGTAATGATGTAATGGAATGTGCAACTTTTTGCATCTCGTCATTTGTGTATAGTACAGCAACTCTGTTTTGTTTTAATTCTGGAATGATTCCTTGCTCTTGCATTGTTAGAATGATTCTCTCAACTCCACCAGCAACTCCTGTAGCTCCAATGTCTTCTCTTCCAAATGCTTTAGTTAGGGAATCATATCGTCCACCACCAGCAAGAGCCCCCAACGTAGAGTTTTTGTCAAATACTTCAAAGACAATACCTGAATAGTAATCTAATCCCCTAACTATTCCAAAATTAATTCTGACATTTGATACGCCTCTATTCTCTAGAGAGTCAATCAATAATTTTAGTTCACCCCAAAACTCTAGTTGCGATACATCAAATACTTTTTCAACTTCTGTAATACTTCCTTTAATTTGGGAGAACTCTAGAATTTTTTCTAGTTTATCTATTTCATATCTGTCTTTGAATTCCTTTAAGATTTCATCTTTGGATTTTTTTGCAATTTTATCTACTGCTCGTAAAATATCAGCTACCAATTGTGGTTCTCTGGAATCAAAAATTTTGTTAATGTAAGACTCTACAAGATTTCTGTGATTAATGTCAATGGTGATGTTTTTGAGTAATAGTGAATCAAATAGTCGAGATGTCAATTCAATGATTTCAGCCTCAGATTCTATGGTAGGCTTGCCATAAATCTCAATATCCCACTGGTGAAAGTAGCGGTATCTTCCCTTTTGGGGTTCGTCATATCGAAACACTCCACCAAAGCTTGAGATTTTTGCCGGAAGCTTCATTGACTTTTGAGATGCTGCATATCTTGTCAGACCAACTGTTAAGTCATATCGTAGTGCTACTTCTCTATTTCCTTTGTCTTTGAAAAAGTAGATTTCGTCTTTGATTGCTGGACCTGACTTTGTCTCTAATACTGATAAAAGTTCAATTGGTGATGGAGCCATAAATGAGAATCCATATAGATTGCAAAGTTGTTTGAAATGATATCTAATGTGCTCAATGTTTGCGTTCTCTTTTTCCTCAAAGTCCTTCATTCCACGTGGTAGTTCCAAGATGATTACTTGTTGAATGGTTGGGATTTAGATATTTCTAAAAATTGATGAAATTTTGATTGATTTTATCTAGTTTTTAGATGTATGTGATATGTATGTAATTTGTACGTGATAATCAAACTAAATATCAGAATCATCTACAAGTTGTATGAGTAATCTTAAAGCTACATCAATTGATCATGTAAATATGAAAGTCAAAGATTTGGAGAAAAGTGTAGAATTTTACAAAAATCTTTTTGGCTTTGAGATAAAACAAGAAGAAAATCCAAACAAAATAGATGCACCGTCAAAAATTATTGGAAATGATGCAATCAAGCTTTGTATGTACGAAATACCTGACATGTCACCAGAAGGGGGAATCGCTCACTTTGGATTCAATATTGCGAATTTTAATGAAATTATTCAAAAATGCAAAGAACAAGGTGTTGAGGTACTTTATGGAGGTATAGTAGATTGGGATAAATCAAAATCTGTGTACATTGTAGATCCTAGTGGTTATGAGATAGAACTGGGTGAAATTTCTGGTGGCGGACTATAGAAAGTAGTTTGTTGATAATCCAAGTTTATGACTATAGTTGTTGTAAAACTTTAAGATCATAATTAATTATTATATTATGATTTGAAAAAAGATCTAGTTATTGGAATAGGTGTTGGTGTTCCAGTAGTAATTATTATGATTTTAATTGGAGGTGGAGGACACACATCACTTGATTTTGAAAGAGAGATTGAAAAAGTCATAATTGAAGAACCAAAACAAACAGAACTAATTCAATCTTTATTACAGGATTGTTCAGGAACTGCTAGATGTATCACTGGAACTGTAACTAAAATTGTTGATGGTGATACAATTCATGTTGATGGAGAATCAGTTAGATTTGCATTAGCATCAGCTCCTGAATTAAGTGGATACGGAGGAGTAGAGTCTAGAAATTTTATCCAAACAATTTGCCCTATTGGGTCTAATGTAATAGTAGATGAAGATGACGGTCAGACTGGAGAAAGTTTTGGTAGAATGATTGGGGTAATTTACTGCAATGGCATGAATCTAAATGCAGAATTACTAGATGCAGATTTGGGATATTTGGAGAATAGATTTTGTGATTCCAGTGAGTTTGCAAGTGATCCTTGGGCTCAAAAACATGGATGCTAACTATGCAGAACCTGCAGTTACACCCAGTACCAGGATCTCTTGTACAGAATTCGAAATCTTTTCATATCTATCCATATTGCCATTATATGACTGTGAGATGTTGACTAGTTGCATGGTTTGTATTAGTTAGATTTTGACATAAGGACTATGGAATTTTATGTATATGATCGGATCCAAAATGGAAAATACCCAATTTGATGTTGTTCAACCTATAGGGACCAGAATAGAAACACCTGAAACATAGACAGAATCAATACAATCTATACCAAATGTAAACAATATAGCTGAATTAACAAATAATAAAATTTATACAAAATAACACACAGATGTTAGTTTGCTATTAGATCTAGTTTATTATTGAATTTAGCATATCGTTAATGAAGACTGAGGCAACACATACCACCACAATACTCTACTATCGTGTTACGTGGTACCGGTTCTTTCGTATCTCGTAAAGGTTAGTTCCAAATCTTCAGTCTTCTAAATTTTTTCAATGTACACTAAAAGAAGATATACTGGATTTTGGACATTCTAATTATGAAACCTCAAAATATCACTAACATTTTTTATGGCATTCTTGGATTGGGGATTCTGATATATGCAATAAATCATATTTCAACATGAATATTCATTGGTCTATAGGGCATTAATTATACCACTTGAAAATTACAACTAATGCTATTATTCCTAGCACTACGGGTAGAAAAAACCACGGAAGATTCCTAGGTTTCACAGAAGAAAATATAGAATATTTTGTAGTATCTGGTTTCATATCATTATTTAGCAAGAATAATCTTTAACATTTTCTAAACTCTTTTTATTTTCACTATAACCCAGTCTTTTAGCCTTAATCTTTCCTAGGAATTGTTCTCATGATTTGCAATATGTTAGGGTGTAATACTGAAGCTTATACTCAAGTCATGTTTTACCACTTTGAAGAGGGGAGTCGAAGTCCGTACTGTAAGCAAATCATGAGGTTTTGTGTTAATCATACTAAATTGATTTGCAGAGAGGGGAGTTTTGTCAGAGTTCAGGTGTTGAATTGAGAAAGATTGAGATTGGAATCAAAGACAAGGACTATCTTGATTTTCTTTCGATTTGTATTGAAGAGGAACTCTCAGTGGAAGACAAACTCAAAAATATCATTCGATATCATTTGATAACTTATAGAAATAGGAAAAAAATGAGAAATGAGAAATTACTTTAATTTTTAGTAAATACTTTGTCTTCCTAAAAATGACCGAAATGGACTAGAAAATATAAGGAAAATTCCACTCTTCTTATGTTTAAAGTTCATGTAGTTAATGTACGAAAGTCCTAATTCGTGTTTATGGATTCGTTGCGACAGGATAGAGCGTATTTCAACGATGACTTTGTTTCACATTATCAAGTATATTGATTATGTAACCATTGGTGAATGGTAATTTTTGGTATTATACATGGTGTTGTAATACAGTTGAATGTTTCAAACTCATCTACTAATGGAACAAAAAATATCACTAATACAAAAATCACAATTCCGATAATTATTGCTGGATATGAATACAAAATTACTAGTTTAGTCCTATGGCTTCAGCAAAGTAATAGCCTGCAAGAATAGTTCCAGCAGACCAAACACAAGAACCTGCAAATGTGTACATTACAAATTTTGGAATTTTCATTTTTAGCAATCCAGCTGGAACAGATATCATTTCCCTCATTACTGGAATCATTCTTCCCAGAAATACTGCCTTGTCCCCATATTTTTCAAACCAAATCTCAACTCGTTCTAGTTTTTTTTCTGATACCTTGATATATTTTAGATAACGAAGTAAAACCACTCGTCCAAGTTTTAGTGCTATAAAATAGATTGCAGAGGTTCCAATGGTTGCACCAATTGCGCCAAGAATGATCATAGGAATTACACCAATTAATGAAATCCCCTGTTGTGATGCCAAGAATCCTGCTGTTGGAAATATTGCTAGAGTAGGAATTGGTGGAATTATTGTCTCAATTAAGGCAGCTAAAAAGATTCCTTCATAGAGATGATCTCCTAAAAATTCTGTAACCCAAACCAAAAATGAATCAAAAGGCTCCATTTGCTTCTGGCAATAAGTTCCTACTAAATTACCTTACGAGCAGAAAATGACACTGATTAGTCATATTTTATGTCTAAAGATTTGTTGTAATCCACCTAAATTAATAATTAGAAATATTCCAAGTCTACAATTGAGTTACAAGTTTCTAGATCATGCAACTGACGCAATAATTGAGGTTACAGCAAAAGACCTCAAAGAAGCATTTTCAGTAACAGCTGATGCAGTAATTAATCTAACACTTGATCAGGACAAAGTAGAAGAAAAAGATCAAAAAGAGTTTTCAGCACAAGGAAAAGATCTAAGTTATCTTCTATTTAGTTGGTTAGAAGAGATTACTTTTGTTCTGATTACTGAAGGATTTGCAATAAAGAGAATAGAGTTTGATATTGAGAAAGATGAGGGTTACAAAATAATTGCAAAGGCGTATGGAGAGTCTCTTGATTTTCACAAACACAATTTCAAAGTGGAAATCAAGGCGCCAACATTTTATGATATGGAGATTAGGCAAGACAAAGGTGTTTTTATGAGATTTTTACTAGATTTGTGATTTTGGTAAATTATTCTTTACATTAAACAAGAAGAAGTTATACACGTTTTTTAAAAATGAACTCTGAGAATTAATATTGTGCTAATGAAATTAGGATTATTTGCAATATTTTCACTATTTGTATTAATGATAGTACCAATTTATGCAGAGGTTACTACAATCACTTTAGAAAAAATTTTTTACATTATTGATGAAGAGATCTCATTTTCTGGAACAGAAAATGAAGGAGATAAAATGGTCACGGTAATTGTAAAAGACCCTAATGGAAATCCAGAAGTGCTTAGTGATTTTTCAGATTCTGAAGGAAAATATGAGACAATTCCACAAAGTGTAAAAAATATTTTTTCAATAAATGGAATTTACAATGTAACAGCATTTGTTGATAAAATTGAAGAAGGTATCACTATGCAGTTAGAGTTTGACGGAGAGAAAGTTTTTAAGGTTCCTGACTTTGTGTTACAACTAAAATCAATTTCAGATTATTCAGTTGAAGTAGAAAAAACAATTACATTTACAGCTAGTCTTGAAGACAGTTCAGTTGGGGATGTAGTATTTAGTTTACGTAATCAACCTATTGGAGCTACAATTGATCCAAGTTCTGGGAAATTTGTTTGGACTATACCAGGAAAATATGGAAGTTTCCAAGATGTAGACTATAGTTTTGATATTGTTGTAAATAGTGAAGCCCAAGAAGACAGAGAAAATATCACAATTACTGTAAAGAAGGCATACGATGAACCAGAAACAACAGAACTAGAAACAACAGAACTAGAAACAACAGAACTAGAAACAACAGAACCAGAAACAACAGAACCAGAAACAACAGAATTAGAAATTCCAGCTCCATTTGTTGATGAAGCAAAGGAACCACAGAGTTATGTTGACAGATACATCAACGAGGCCAGTTACAAAAAGTGGTTTGATGATAATTATCCAGAATACTCCTCAATTTATGAGGCTATAGGATTAGAAGAACCAATAATTGAAGAACCAGAGTTTGGTGAATGTGGTGAAGGAACAAAGCTAATTGATGGTAAATGTACAATTGTTGCAATACAAAGTAAAGGTGGAGGTTGTCTAATTGCAACTGCAGCATATGGTTCTGAGATGGCACCACAAATTCAATTTCTCAGAGAGATTCGTGACAATCAGTTAATGAATACTGATTCTGGCATATCATTTATGACAGGTTTTAATCAATTCTATTATTCATTCTCACCAACAATTGCTGACATGCAAAGAGAAAATCCAATATTCAAAGAAGCAGTAAAGCTTTGGATAACCCCATTATTATCATCACTATCAGTAATGTCATATGCTGAATCTGAATCACAAGTTATAGGATATGGAATTGGTGTTATTTTGATGAATATTGGAATGTACTTTGTAGCACCAGTTATGCTGTTTTATGGAATTAGAAAAGTTAGACGAGCTAAGTTTTAATCACAATACTTGGCGATCATCATTATGGGAAAACTAGATAAAAATCTTAGAATTTGTGGTGAGTGTGGTATTGTATATACTTCTGTTAGCTTTACAAAATACATTAATCAGTGTCCTATATGCAAATCAAAAAGATATGAGATAATTATTAGAAAGTCAGATAATGATTAATTTTTAAACATAGATTTTTTAATAGAACCAATTTTTGAGATATGTTGTCTGAAGATCCAGAAATTGAAAAAATAAAGCAGAGAAAACTAGAAGAGATGCTCAAACAGCAGAGCCAGCCTAGAATTGAGCCTGGAATTGTAGATCTGAATGATTCAAATTTTGATCAAATAGTATCAGCCGAGAATCCAACATTAGTGGATTTTTGGGCAGAGTGGTGTGGTCCATGCAAGACGATGCATCCTGTTTTTGAAAGCCTATCAAAAAACTACCCAAAAATTAAATTTGCAAGAGTCAATGTTGACAACAATCAAAACATTTCAATGAAATTTGCAGTTCAATCAATTCCTACATTTATCATGTTCAAGTCAGGACAGGTTGTAGATAAAATGATGGGAGCAGTTGGCGCACCAGGAATTCATATAATTTGTAAAAAGTATTCAAACTAGTAGGCATACACTGGTTCTTTTTCTCGTTGAATCCTAACTATTTCATTTAGAACTTTTTGTTCTTCAGGATTTAGTTTATGTATGAATCTGTTGAGTAATTGTTTTGCCTCATGTGATGGTGGAAATGTATAGAATACTTCATCTTCAAAGATTTGTCTACCGATTGTTACATCTTGAACAGAACAAGCAACTTCATCTCCTGTTTTTGCAGTACTTACTGTTTTTTTATCAAGCTGAAGTTGATGAATATTTCCAACCTTCCTTCCAGTCATATTCATAAATGGAATTTTATGCTTTAGGGTTCCTACATCTACACGAATTCCAAAGACTGCAGGATTATTATTTCGAAAAACCATTCCTTTTAGGAAAGTAAATTTTGCGACTGGAATTAATTCTGAAAAGATTGCATCATCTTCATTGGCAGTGTCTTCTTCAACCCATGCATTATAGTTGTCAATTAAACTATAGATTACTTTATCTGCAAATACTTTGATATGACTGTCTTCGGATTCTTCTTTTGCATCAGGTAGAACTTTTACATTAAATGACAAAACAACTCCAAGATGTCTATCTTTTTCTTTGATCGCTTTTGCCTCTATGACATCTCGTCTATTAACAGGACCAATGTCGGCTTTGGCAACAGGAACTTGTGAGCGTCTAAGCATCTCAAGTATAGCCTCAAGTGAGCCTATAGTATCGCATTTGAGGATAATGCCATCAGTTTCAGTGTCAATAAACACAGATTTCATCTCAGATTCGATGAGTTTAGTAAATTTTTCAATCTCTTCATCATTGGATGCAATGTAGAGAGTACTGCCTGGAAGAACTCCTTCAAGATCAGGTGATGCGATTTTCAGCCCAGCTGCTGCATCTACTTGTGTAACCGGTTTGAATTTGTCCCGAGGATCTCGCATCTCATCAAGAGGTTTTGGCAAAAGCAACGCCTTCGGTTTTATAGCTATTACAGAATCTCTTTTAGCTACAACAATGCTGTTCTCTTTTTTGATTGTTCCATCAATCAGAATAATATTTGCTGTATGTCCTAATCCAATCTCATCCTTAACCTCTAAGACAATGCCACGTGGATCTTTTTCTTCTTGATTTAGTCTTTTTTGAAGATACTGTTGTGTAAGTCCTACTAAAACACTGAGCAGTTCTGGAATCCCAACTCCAGATCGTGCAGAAATTGGAACTATTGCAATCTCAGATTTAAAGTCCTTAACACGGTAAAATGCTTCTGATTTATATCCCAAAATGGAAAGAGTACCTACTATGTCGTAGATTTTTTGATCAAGATCAGTTTGTACTGATGCGTCTTGTTCTTTTAATACCTGCGAGATAAATGAAGATTCAGATTTTCTCCATCCAGAAATTTGATCACATTTGTTTAGTGCGACAACAAATGGAACTTTTCTGTTCTGTAAAATTTTCAAACTTTCATTTGTTTGTGGTTGAAATCCACGATTAACATCAACTACAAGAATTGCAATATCAGCTGCTGAACCTCCTCTTGAACGAAGGTTTGTAAAAACTTCGTGTCCGGGAGTATCAATAACTAAAAGTCCTGGAACCTTGTTTTCAGATTGTTCAAGTTTTTTGTATAAAATACCACATATTTTTTTGATGGTCTCAGTTGGAATAAAGCTAGCACCAATATGTTGGGTAATTCCACCTGCTTCTCTACCTTGAACTCCTGTACCACGAATTTTATCTAGAAGAGATGTTTTACCAGAGTCTACGTGACCAAGAACTGCCACTATGGGCTGACGAATTTGCAAAACAGATCACTCAAATGCTACCCTCGATTCGTGATCAAAACTTTCTTGTGAATCTGATGCATGAATAATATTTTCACTAAATCCTAATCCAAAGTCTCCTCTAATGGAACCAGGTTCTGCTTCAAATGATTTAGTTGCACCAACCATAATTCTAGTAGTAGCAATTGCATTATTTCCTTCAATGATTGCTGCAACTACAGGTCCTGATGTGATATATGATATCAATTCACCAAAGAATGTTTTGTCTTTGTGAACATCATAGAATTTCTTAGCCTGTTCTGGAGTAAATGTAAACATGTTTAGTTTCAAAATTTTGAATCCTTTTCTTTCAAATCTTAAGATAACTTCGCCAACTAAATTTCTAACTACTCCATCTGGCTTTACAATGAATAGTGTTTTTTCAGTCAATTTTACTTCTTTCTAATTCCACCTTTAACGTGTTTCTTAGTCCACTTTAATTTTCTTGGATCACGTTTTAGAACTAGTGCATTTTTTTTACATTTAGAAGAACAAAACCATAAAACAGTTCCATCGTTTTTAGCAAGCATAGTACCAGAACCTTTTGGAACAGGTCTATCACAGAAATTACAAGGTTTAGCTAAAAGACTCATCTAATCACCTATTTGATCTTCTTTGCTTCTCTTTCTGTTTCTCTTAGCATAAGAATCTCTCCTGTCCTAACAGAACCTTTGACATTTCTTGTAAGAATTCGTCCTTTATCATTTCCTGTAAGAACTTTAACTCTAACTTGAATTACTTCACCAGCAATACCAGTTCGTCCAACAATTTGAATAATTTCAGATTGAACTACTTGATCAGTTGTAGAACTCATTGATCAGTCTTGCCACCTTTAATTTTAGAAATTGTTTCTATAATTTGATCGACGATATGTTGTGCATCACCAGCATCCAAAATCGCTGCAGCCGCTGAAGTAATCTCAATGCCTAATGAATTACCTAATTCTTGTTTAGTTGGAACAAAGACAAATGCTGTACCCTGTTCCTCACATAGAATTGGAAGATGGGCAACTACCTCTGGCGGTTCAACATCTTCGGCTATAACGATTAGTTTGCTTGAACCACGTTCAATTGCCTTGGTAGCTTCATTGGTTCCTTTCTTAACTTTACCGCTTGAAGCAGCTACTCTAAGTGCCTCTAAAATTGGACTTACAAGGTCCGCTGGTGTCTCAAATTTAACGTAATAAGGTTTTCCCATACTTCGTCACCCTAAGGTTCATTCTCCATTCCATTCATCGATTCGTTTGGTATTAAAAGTGTTATCGGGAAATTATAGACTTTACTTTATTGAGATATTCAGACATCAAAATGTCTAGTTTCTCTTGACTCTCAGCTTCGGCATAGACTCTAACAATTGGTTCGGTTCCGCTAGGTCTAATCATAACCCAATTTTTAGGATCAGTTGTAATTTTGATACCGTCAGTTGTATCAGAGCTAGGAAATTCTTCTTTTAATAAAGAAATCAGTTTTGAAGCATTTTCAGAAGAACATGAAACCTTGTCTTTTGTAGTGAAAGAAGGAGGTAAATTGGCAATCTCATCTGATAGAGATTTTCCTGTAGCCAAAAGGTCAAGCATTAATGCCAAAGTCATACAACCATCTCTGACTTGATTGTGCTTTCCATACATGTACCCACCATTTTCTTCAAATCCTATTAACGCATTAGTATGAATCATCTTTCTTGATACTTCAACGCTACCTATTTTGGTGCGAATAACTTTTGAATTAAATTTATCAGCTAAAACTTCAATATTAGAACCTGAATTCAAACAAGTAACAATTACAGAGTTTGAATTTTTCTTTAAGATATGCTGAGTAAGGGCTAGTGCAGATTTATCACCAGTTAATATATTGCCCTTATTGTCACAAAAAATACTTCGATCTCCGTCTCCGTCAAATGCAATTCCAAAATCAGCATTGTTTTCTGTCACAGTCTGTGAAAGTTCTGAAAGATTTTGTGGTGTTGGTTCTGATCCACGTCCTGGAAATTTTCCATCAATATTCTGATTTACAAGAAGGGTTTCACATTGCATCATTTTACAAAAATCAGGTGCAGAAACTGCCTGTACACCATTTCCTAAATCCAAAACAACTTTGAAATTTTTTGATTCTATTAATTTAGAATCAATTTGAGATACAATTCCTTTTAGATATGTTTCAATTGCTCTTTCTTCTTTTCCTGTAGTACCCCAATTTTCTGTATTCTTAATCCAACTTTTTTGCAGATAGATATCTTCAACTACTAATTCATCTCCACGTGAAATCTCAACCCCATCTTTTGCAGTAGGTTTGATTCCATTGTATTGGGGAGGATTGTGAGAAGCAGTAATCATTATTCCACCAGAATATCCCAAAGTCTTCACTGCAAATTGAAGACAGGGTGTCGGAACAATTCCTACAACATTGCAATCAATTCCTATTGAATTAAGAGCAGAACTTACAACTTTGGAAATTACTGGACTTGATTCTCTTCCATCAAAACCAATTAGTACTGTTCCCTTTTCAAAGTAAGTTCCAATAGCTAAAGTCATATCGTGAACAAATTCTAATGTCAAGTCTTCAGAAAATACTCCACGAATTCCATTTGTTCCAAAAAATTTTGCCATGATGTTATTCAATAATAGATAAATTTGTGTTTAATGGATGTCCGTTGCGGGAGTCGCCCAGCCTGGTCAAAGGCGTAGGGCTTAGGACCCTATCTCTTAGGAGTTCGTGGGTTCGAATCCCACCTCCCGCACCTTTTTGATTTCTGTGAATGATTAATAATGAGAAAATATCCTACAAAAAAAGTCATGAAAAAGACAGTAATTGGAATTACAGTAGTTGGAAAAGACAAAGAAGGAATTGTAGCTGCATTTACAAATTTTGCATTTTCAAAAAGTGGAAACATTGAGAAAGTAAATCAAAATGTAATCAAAGGTATTTTTGGAATGTATCTAGAAGTATCCTTTTCAAAAACAGTTGATGTAAAGAGATTCGATGCTGAAATACAAAGTTTAGCTAAAAAAGAAAAGATGGATGTAAGTACACATCATGAAACAAATTCGCAGAAAAATATTGCAGTATTTGTAACTAAAGAGACACTTTGCCTTAAAACAATTCTTAGTAATGCAAAATCACTCAAAGGAAAAATCTCAGTAGTAGTTAGTTCAGAAAGGACACTTGAGCCATTAGTAAAGAAGGCGAAAATTCCATTTGTTGTAATTCAAGAGAAGGATCAACAAAAGGCAGAAGAAAAAATTATTGAAATATGCAAAAAATATGAGATTGACTTGATTTCACTTGCAAGATACATGAGAATTCTTAGCCCTAACTTTGTTTGGAGATACCCAAATAGAATTATCAATATTCATCCAGCATTATTACCGGCATTCCCAGGAGCGCTGGCATATGCACAAGCTTATGAAAGAGGTACAAAAATTGTGGGGGTAACTGCTCATTATGTTACAGAAAACTTAGATCAAGGACCAATCATCTTCCAAGATTCGTTCAAAGTAGATCCAAATGATTCATTAGAAAAAATTAAGGCAAAAGGACAAAGACTAGAAGCAGATACATTACTTAAAGCAATGAAGATGCACCTAGAAAATAAACTTGAAGTTCGTTGGAGAAAGGTTCACATCAAATCCAAGTGAAATAAATGGTAGATATTCAAGCCCAATTTGATCTTAATCTTAGAAAATCAATTAAAAAGAAAAAACAAGTGGCAATAATTCCAATTGGTTCAATAGAACAACATGGTCCACATTTGCCCATATCAACTGATTCAGATATTGTAACTGAAGTAGCAAAAAGACTATCTGAAATGAAGGGGTATCTTCTTCTTCCAACAATCACTTATGGAGTTTCATTTGAGCATGCACCGTTATTTAATTTGAGTATTAGAGAATCAACTCTACGTACGATTCTGATTGATTTGTGTTCATCACTTTTAATGAATAACATCAAGACAGTTTTCATAATTAATGGACATCATGGAAATCTAAAATCAATCAAAAATATTGATGTAAAGCTCCAAAAAATTTCAAAAAACAAGCTCAAAGTGTTTCCATTATCATATTGGCATTTTATGAAAAGAGAATTTGATCATGCAGGATTTGTAGAGACATCATTAATGTTAGCAATTTCAAAAAATGTCAAAATGAAATTAGCAAAAAAAGGATTAATCACAGATGGAATGAAAAAACAAGAAATCAAAATACTTGGAAAACTAGCTAATCAATCATTTCCTAAAGCTACCAAAAACGGAATTTGGGGAGATCCTACAAAAGCAACAAAAAAGGATGGAAAGACGATTTTAGCTGAAATCATTAAAAATCTGGGAAAAAAGTGTCAAACTTGCCTTACTGAGAGAAGCTTATAGTTTCACCAATGAATGTTTAATATAATCCCTCAATATCAAAGCCAATAAGTGAAATAGATGTCCGTTGATATGGCAGTAAAAGTATTGGATGAGAGTATCAATCAAGTTGTATTGATAAAACTCAAAGGAAACAAGACAATTAGAGGTAATCTACTTGGTTTTGACCAACACATGAACCTGCTTCTCGACTCTTCAGAGGAAATCCCCGCTGAAGGCGATACTAAAAGCCTTGGAACCATTGTAGTCAGAGGAGACAATGTAGTTATGATATCCCCTCCACCACCAGAAAATAGGTGATTTGAGATGGTAAAAGGCACAACTTCCATGGGTGGTTTTACAAAGAAAAAAGTTCACATCAGATGTAGAAGATGTGGTAAAAACTCGCTTCACAAACGTCACCACCAATGTGCAAGTTGTGGATTCCCAAAGGCCAAACGCAGAAAGTATTCCTGGATTAAATGGTATACATAGATGCAAGAAATTATTTTAATTCTTAGTTCATTAGCTGGTGTAGCTACAGTTGTTGCTGCACGAAAAATACCAAGAGGTAAAAATCAATTGCTTAGTCTTGGTGCCAGTTCACACATTAAAAGCCAAATTAATTCCCTAAAAATTGAAAAAGATATTCTAACTAAAACAATTACAAGACTATATCAAACAGACTCTGAATTTTCTAAAATTCAAAAGGATAAACTGTTACTGAGATATCAACACCAGTTAGGAATTGTTTTAGCTAAACTAGAAAAACTTGAGCAAGCAAGTCAACATCCAGATTTGGGTCCAATAGGTGATGGTTTGATCACTTTGATGGATCAAAAATTATCAAAACTAGATGATAGATTATATGAGATTTCATCAAAGATGGCAAGTACAAAAACTGAAACGCCAAAGACAAAAGAATCAGAAGTGAAAAATCACGAATCAAAACCATTCAACTTTGAGAAACCAAAAGAAACAAAGATGGAATCAATTTCAATTCCTAAAACAAGTTCAAGGCAATCATTTGAATTAACTACTTTGACAAATATTCTAAGAAAAGATGTAAAATTTCCATTATTGATTGATGTAGAATCAAAACAAGAGATTGTAAATCCAATGCAACAATCAAATGTAATTCAATCTGAAATAATTAAACCAAAAGAAGAGATTGTACAAGAAATTGTTCAACCAAGAGCAAAAGTTGAAGATAAAATAGAGATTATTCAGTCATTTACGCCAAAAGTGGAGCCAGTATTAGAAACCAAGCCTGATATTGACAATGAAGTTGCAAAGATTACAGAACATAAAGCACTTCCAGAACCAGAATCAGAACAAAAACCCAGACCAATAACATTAGATAATAACTTTGATGATGATGCAGATGACTTGGATAAAATCAAAGAAAATATTATGAAAGTCATGTCAAAGCTTGATCAAGCAGAGGTAGAGTAGTTGTCCTATGATGATGCCATTTCGGCATTGTCAAATAATGCACTAAAATTTGTTAAAGATGATTATGTAATTGGACTAGGTAGTGGTAGAGCTGCTACTGTACTTGTAAAATCACTTGCAAAATTAATCAAACTAAAAAACTATAACATTAAAGGAATTCCGACTTCGCTACAAATCAAATTGGTTGCGGAAAAAGTAGGAATACCTCTAGTAGAAACTGATCAAGTAGATCACATTGATGTTGTATTTGATGGTGCAGATCAAATTAATTCTCAAAAATTTGTAATCAAAGGTGGAGGAGGTGCTTTACTACGAGAAAATATTTTGTTTAGTCTTGCAAAAAAAGTTGTAGTTATGGCAGACAAAACAAAGTTTGTAAAAAATTTCACAAGAAGTGTTCCAGTAGAAGTTCATCCACTTGCTAGAAATTCAGTAACAAAATCTATTAAAAAGTTAGGAGGAGAAATACAACTACGTTCACTAGATAGAGGATATCCATTTTTTACAGAAAATAGTAACATAATTTTAGATTGTGATTTTGGAACGATAAAGAATCCAAAAGCACTTACTCAAAAAATCAAACAAATAACTGGAGTTCTAGAATCAGGAATTTTTCTTAGAAAGCCAGATGTAATTTACAGAGCCAAAACGGGTGGCAAATTCGATATTCTATAAAATTTTTCTGAAAATCTACTTTTTGCCAAATTTTCCTAGTAGTGGGACAAAAATATAGTTCGATTGGTTTTTAATTTCAACTATTCCCTCAGAGGTCTTTTTTAACAAAACTAATGATTGAGAAGAGTCTCCCACAGGCGCAATTATGAGTCCATTCTCAGCTAGCTGTTCAAGCAATGGTAAAGGAATTTCTGTACATGCTGCAGTAATTATGATTTTATCGTAAGGTGATGATTGTGGATAACCCAAACTGCCATCACCTAAAATTACATGAGTATTATTCAGTCTGAATTTTTCTAAATTTTCTCTTGCAAATTTTACTAGTTCTGAATGAATTTCAACAGAATAAATGGTACCTGTTCTTACCAAGTAAGAAAGAATTGCAGTCTGCCAAGCAGAACCAGTACCAATCTCAAGAATTTTTTGCCCATCTTTAACATCTAGCCACTCAGTCATTCTTGACACAACTCCTGGTTGAGAAATGGTCTGATCTTTCATAATTGAGAGAGGTTCATTGTCATACGCTCTGTCTAGTTCAGATATAGGGACAAATTCATGTCTGGGAATGTTTCTAAATGCAGATTCAACGTTATCATCATTAAGGTATCTAGAATCTTTTAGAAAATTGATTAAATTGTTTAATCTCATCTGATATTTTTTTTCAATATTAATTATATTCAACTAGTATAGATAGTATTTTTTATGATTTAAACCCAATTTGTTGTTTTAAAAATTAGTTAATTTTTCGTTCAACTAGTTTACCATGACCAAGTTTTCCAATTATTTCAAAGTCATCAGCAACTATTTCTCCTCTAACAATTGTTTTAACAGGCCATCCTTTTAGATTTCTTCCTTCATACACAATATAGTCAGAAAAGCCTCCAAACAAATCAGATGTTACTTTTTTTTCTCTTTTCAAATCTATCATAGTTATATCTGCATCAGAATTCTTTTCTAATGTTCCTTTTTGTGGATACATTCCAAAAATTTTAGCAGCGTTTTGACTTGTAAATTGCACAAACTGCTCAAGCGTGATCCTGTTCTGATTTACACCATCATTTAGTAATATTGGAATAACGGTTCCAATTCCTGGAAATCCCGCCAATGCTCCCCAAACATCATCTCCTGCTAGTTTTAGTTTAAGTTGATTTGCAACATGATCTGTACCAATAGTATCAATTTGATTCTTTGAAAGAGCATTCCAGACTGCTTTGTTATCATTTTCTGTTCTTATTGGAGGCATGACTTTAGCGAGATATCCTTCTTGTTTATCATAAGATAATGAAAGATAGTGAGGACAGGTCTCAACAAAAATTTTTGTTCCAAGTTTTTTTTCTTCTTCAATTTGTGCTAGTGCTCGCTCTGAGCCAATGTGAGCAAAGTAGATCACACAATCATAATCTCTTCCATACTTTGAGACAGTCTTAATTGCTTTTGCCTCAAATTCTGGGGAACGACTATTAGACCAGGCAGATAATCCATCTTGGTTTTTTTCTTTGGCAGTTTTAATTCCACATCCACATGATTCATAGTCTTCGGCATGAACAAGTATTGGGCAACCAAGTGAAGCCGCAGTCTTCACAGTCTGTTCAACTATTTCATTAGTAACATTTACTTGAGATTCAACAAGTTTGGAGGAGTTTGGTGGTATGTCCATGTATACATGACCAACTTCCCCACCTAGATTCATGTAGATTTTGAAAGATGTGATTCCTTTTTCAACACAAATATTCATCTCGTTGATTTGTTGGGGAGTAAAAACAGATGCATGGATTGCATAATCAATATAATGACTGTAAGATGATGCGTCAAGCTGAGCTTGTAATGAGTTAGAAAATGGATCTTTTAATCGAAGCATTCTCATCATAGTAGTTATTCCACCAATTGCTGCAGCATGTGATTCAGTTTTTGCTGCTTCATTTATTGGAGAATATACACCATAGTGAACATGAGTATCAATTGGACCGGGAACAGAGATCAATCCATTGCCATTGATTTTGTTGTCACAAGCTGGAGTATCATTTGTAAACCCAACAATTTTTCCCTCATCAATTAGAATATTTTTGTCAATCATTCCCTGGGGAAGTATAATGTGTGAATCAGTAATCACAGTATCATACGTCATCTGAAAATTTTATACTTGGCAGTCTATTATGCGTTGAGATAATTTATTCTTGCATTCCCATTATAATTACTTAATCATCAAAGTCTTCTTCATCCGTTGATCTTCTAGATGGCTTAATGGGAACAAAGAGTATTGCCTTGTGGCCTATCATGCTAATAGTATAGTAGTCTATAGCATAAAGACTAGGGAATTTTTTCTATGTTTTTGGATCCAAAACGGTATTTCCATGTTTTATGAACAAAAGAATACTGTGTTTTCGTGTTTATTGAGAAAATGAATAAAAATACAACTAAAAGAAGTGATTCACGGGCCGGTGGTTTAGGGGTATAATGCCTCGTTCGCAACGAGGATGTCGAGGGTTCGATTCCCTCCCGGTCCACTTTTCTAGAAACTAATATACATAAATAAAAAAATTTAACGTTATGGAAGCTTTTGACGGTAAAAAAGCCGCAACAGATTACATGTCAACACATACTTTGGCATTTTCAACTCCAGAATTAACTCTAATGAGATTTGCGTTTTGGTTAGGAGATTCAGTTCCAGATCCAAAAAATGAAGGAAAGGGAATTCCAAGAATGATGACATTTTTGACGGAACAAGATTTTGAACCCGTCATAATTGATGATGATGTATTCGTACCATCAGGTGCAATTGGTAGTACGGCATTTCTTGGAAACGCCTACAAAGAAGAAAAGAAAGACGGAAAGTTTTGTTCTGAATGTGGCGCAACTCTTTCAGCAACAGCAAAGTTCTGTCCTGAATGTGGTACAACACAAGAATAAGAAAATAATTTTTGAGTTTTAATTTTATGTTTTAGAACCACACTTTGTGCAAAACTTTGCATTTGGTCTTAGTTCTGCACCACATGAAGAACATCCATTTCCATTAGATGCTGTAACTGTTCTAGGTATCAAACGTGGATCTGGTGATGGTAAAGTTCCAGGGTCTCCAAATGTTTCTTGTGCAGAAACAATTCCAGGTGGACCTGCTCCCCCAACTGGATTTTCAGCAGTTCCTGCTCTTGGTGGCATTCCTGCTCCACCTGCCGTCATTCCGGGATTTCCCATTCCCGGCATCAACCCAGGAGACGGTGTATTTCCAGAACCAGCGCCCATTGCTTTTTTCATCTCAAATATTACTTTGATCGCTAAAAATTCTAATGCAGAATATGCTACGACATAATCACCTAGTTTTTGGAAGAATTCTTTGTCACTTAGTTGACCTTTCTTGTACATATTGTTAGTATCTAGAAATGTTTCATAGTATCCCTGAGATTCATCAAACAAACTTTCTAGTTTTTCATATAGCATGTTTAGTGTATCTACTTCACCAAATGACATGAACTCACTCAATTTTAGGAATATTAATTACTTTAGAAACAAAGAAGAGGAAAAACGTGTTCCAGATTTATGCAAGTGCTCTATCAATCATACTTTTGTATGATTCTTTAGAAGCAGCGCCTACCTGCTGGCTAACTATTTCACCTTTGTTAAGAATGACTAAGGTTGGAATACTAAAGACATTGTATTTTGAGGCTAATTCATTAGCCTCATCAACATTAACCTTAACAAATTTCACTTTGCCTTCATAGTCTTTTGCTAATTCTTCGACTACTGGACTCACCATTCTACATGGACCACACCATTCAGCCCAAAAGTCTACAAATACAGGAATGTCAGAGTTCATCACATCGATTTCCCAAGACTTTGTATCTGAAACTTGTGTAACTGCCATTGTACTAATGTTTTATTACTCGTACCTAAAAACGTTCACCAGAATTAACACCATATTTTTTGTTGGAAAATTAATTTTGATACATACTTAAATGACGTTTTGATAAAAATCAGATATGAGTTCTGAACTTAGGCTTAAAAAATTAAGGGGTTCCGGAGGTTATGTTATGGCCCAAGTTACTGATGAACAACAAGTGAAAGGAAATCTTGGCGGTCCTGATCTGTTTTTAGCTCCAATTGGTAGATTAAATGTAGAAACAATTACTAAACATTTTTGCAATACTTGTGACAAAGAATTTGAGGGTCCTCCAAAAATAGAATTTGAGAATCCTAATGAAGAAGTTGCAGAAAATCTAATTCTTGCAGAAAAAGGACAATACATTTGTAATTCATGTAATTCTTCAATTGCAGAATATAGAGTATTCAAGAAACAAGACGAAGCAGGGGAAATTGGAAGTGCAAAACCAATTGAGGAAGTTCAAAGTACACCACAACAAGTTCAAAGTACACCACAACAAGTTCAAAGTACACCACAACAAGTTGAAGAGCCAACAACACAAACTCCACAGGAAACAGTTACAGTGCCAGGTCCAGCAACTTCAGTCACTTCAATTGAAGGAAGAGTAGTATATGATGAAAATGCTAACAAGATTGGAATTGCAAAACAAGTAGGTATTGATTCTACACAGTCAATGGTTCTAGTATTAACTAAAAATGATGGTACTGAAGGCAGTATTCCATGGAATAGTATCAAAAAGATTGGAGAAATAATTCTTCTAGGAAATCCAGAAGCTGCTTCTCAACCAGGAAAATGCTCTAATTGTGGATTTGGAAATAAAGAAGGATCTAAATTCTGTGAAGAGTGTGGAACCAAGCTCTAATAGCTAACAAATTTAATCAATGAATATAGGCGATGATGTGATTGGCAAAAAGTTCTATCTCAAAAGGGGTTATCAAAGATATCGTTATCGTTGGGGTAGGGGTTTTAGTAATTTGGTTTGGCTTAACATTAGCATTTGGAACACAAAATCCATTTTATGTGGTTGCAAGTGGAAGTATGATTCCAGAATTAGAAATATACGATGTTTTGATAGTTCAAGGGCATGAACCTTTTGAAGATCTTGAGATAGGGGACATCATTGTATTTAATCGACCTTCAGACCATAACAGAGTAATTGTACATAGAGTAGTTTCAATAATTGATGATGATCCTAAAACACTTAGAACACAGGGAGATGCAAATCCAGCATCAATTCCTGGAACTGACTTTCCAATTACTGAAGAAGAGTATATAGGAAAAGTAGTATACACACTTCCACAGGTAGGATATATCACACAGTTACTAAAACCACCAATAAACTATGTCATAATTGTAGTTGTCATAGGGATTATGGTTGTAAAACAGATTACAAAGAGGAAAAAGGAAAAAAAGATTACATTCTCAGATCAATTAGATTCAGAAAATCAAGACACAATTAAAGAATTATCAGATATTGATAAAATAGAAAAGGATTCTGAATATTCTGAACATGTAGAAAAATCTGAGATTACAGAAGACAAAAAAATAGATTCAGATGAATCAACTAAAACAGATGATAAAACACCTGAGAAAGATAAAGAAGAGTAAATTAAATCCGTTAAAATTCATGCAAACAGGTTCACATTATGCCTAGAAAAAAGCAATAGATCGTCCTGTTTGCTTGGTGACATTATTATGTAAAATTAACTAAAAAAGGATCCGGAGAAATCATCAGTTCCAAGAGTAAGATCACTTATTGACTAGCATAAAATAAAATTTTGAATTCAAATTTAGCGATCAGATATTGTGAAAACTAAAAAATTATTTCAGCCTATAAAATAGATTCTTTTGTTTGAAATATTCTGTCAAAGTATCCAGAAGGTTCTGATGGTTCTTCAATATCATTAGTGATGCCAGCTAGTTTCTTTGCAAGATTCTTTTTGTAGCCGATCTGCATCTGTCTTTGCATCTGAATTCTTTGTGCTTGTGGGGAACCTGCACCGTGCATAGATTCTGTAAGATATCCCACAGAATTTCTTCCAAGTGTCATGTTTTCAATTAGTCTCAAGATTCTCATTCTGTTTTCAACATCAACACCTTTTCTTCCTACAAGGAATCTTTTGAGTAATGGGCCAGCCACTGGATGTCTAAAGTCCTTTTCAGATGGAAGAGTTACTACCAGTCCACCTGCAATGTCTTGTGCAAGTCTACTAATCTCATATGGGAATCGAGTAACATTGTGTTTGCAAACTTGTGCAAGCATATCTTCATTTAGATATACACCTGATTTCAGCTTGTGTGCCAGGTGAGAAGATGCAATTCCTGCACCGAAGATTGTTTCATTAAGATGAGTCATCTCAACAATTTTGTCTTTGATGTGAGATGCATTTGGTACTCCATTATAGTCAGCAATTGTTGCTGCGGCACCAATGAGTACATCACCAAGTCCTGTTTTGCATACATAACTACGTCTATGATAACAAGTAAAACGCTCTATTAGCATAGATGCATATTCATATTCTCTATGCATGAAGACTTTGTCCCATGGAATAAACACTCTTTCTAATATCATCAAGGCTTCTTGCCCAGCATATTTTGCGTTACCATCATCAATGTCACCTTCTTCCATACTTCTAGTGTCACAAGACTGCCGACCATAGATGTAAGTAACTCCTTTTGCATCTGCTGGAATCACGCCAACAAATGCCCAGTCTTTATCATTTTCTGTTAGTCTAACTGTTGGCATCAAAATTATCCAATGTGAATTAATACAACCAGTTTGGTGTGCTTTAGCACCAGATACATAGATTCCTTTATCATTAGTCTCTATTATTCTAGTAAACATCTCTGGATCATCTTGTTCTGATGGCCCTTTACTTCTATCACCTTTAGGATCAGTCATTGCACCACCAATTACAAGATTTTCTTGTTGAATCATCTTTACAAAATCTAAGAATCTTTGATGATAGTTTGTTCCATGTTTTTCATCTATTTCAAAAGTAACAGAGTGTAAAGCATTCAATGCATCCATTCCAACACATCTCTGGAAACATGTTCCAGTGTTTTGTCCTAATGTTCTTTGCATTTTATTCTGTAAAACTAAATCTTGTGCACTTTCTGCAATGTGTAAAAATCGGTTAACTTTCAATCCAGTAATTGAAGAGTCAGCAGTAGCTAGAGATTCGTCACGTATTGCAAGATCATAAGTTTCTGCAACTGCGTTAATTGATGGTCTAATCATTGGATGATCTACTGGTTCTTTTACTAATTCTCCAAATAGGTAAACTACAAGATCACGGCCTCTCAAACTTTGGATATAATCATCGCCGGTTCTAATTGTCTTCAAGACATTAGCCATAAACAATATGGTCTTTTATGATGTATAAATATTCTAGATAGGTCAGAGCAGAAATTTAGGAATGAATTGTTCTCAGAGTCCTATTCTGACATCTAGAATGCGACAACCATTTCCCTTCTCCATTACTAGCACGGGATTCATGTCTAATTCTTTGATCTCATTAAAATCAGAAACTAATTGAGATAATCTCTGAATGCATTCAGAGAGTTTTGAAATGTCTGAAGGTTTTTCTCCTCTTACACCTTGAAGGATTTTTTGTGTCTTAATCGAGGCTATCATATCGTCTGCTTCTCTGTCAGTTACTGGTGCTAGCTTGAATGTAACATCTTTGAGAACTTCTACATAGATTCCTCCCATCCCAAGCATAATTACTGGACCAAATCCAGGCTCAAGTTTTGAACCAATGATTAGTTCTTTACCACCTTTTATCATCTCTATAATCAAGACACCTTTGATCTCAGCTTTCTTGTTGTAATTTTTAGCATTTTTGATAATTGTTTTAAATGCAGTTTTGAGCTCCGCATTATTTGTCAAGTTTACTTTAACACCACCTGCATCAGATTTGTGAATAATCTGAGGTGATACAATCTTCATCACTACTGGATAACCAATCTTCTTTGCAATTTTTACTGCTTCAGCTTCTGTTGTAGCAAGCGCACTTGATGGTAGTGGTAAACCATATGCTTTGAGAATTTCTTGTCCTTCTTCTTCTAATAGATTTGGTCTCTTTTCTTTTTTAGCCTGATCAAAGATTTTCTTTACTTTTTCTTTGTTTACTTTGAATTTAGTGATTTTTCCAGTTGGAGCTTTAAGCCAATTAGAAAATCTAATCATTGCTGCAAGAGTTCTGATTGCTCCCTCAGCATATGTGTAATATGGAACATTTCCTTTTGCCAAAATTTCTCTGTTGGTAATTCCTTCATCTAATCCCATCAAACTTGCAAGCATTGTCTTTTTGTATTTTTTTGACATCTCAACAATAACTTCTGCAAGTTTATCATAATCTAGAGTTCCAGAAGGAGTACACATCGTGATAACAGAACCAACTTTTGGATGTTTGAGTACACGGTCCAAAACATTACTAAATCTGTTAAAATCAGCATCACCTACAATATCAACAGGGTTTCGAGAGCTTCCCCAAGGTGGAATTACCTCGTCAATTTTTTTCCTAATACTTGAAATGTCTGCCATCTTGATTTTTGTCTTAGAGCATGCATCAGTAGAGATGATTGCAGGGCCACCTGCATTTGAAACAATTACAAGATCGCCATCTGATGGTAGTGGTTGTTTAGAAAATGCTGTTGCATAATCAAAGAGCTCTTCCATAGTATCAACCCTAATTGCACCAGATTGTTTGAGCACAGCATCATAGATTTCATCTGAGCCCATCAAGGCTCCAGTATGAGACATTGCAGCTTTTGCGCCTTCAGGACTACGTCCTGATTTCAGAACAAGAATTGGTTTTTTGAGTTTTTTAGTAATATTTTTACAAACTTTAAGGAATTCTTGACCATCACCCATGTCTTCTAGATACATTACAATAACTTCGGTTTGTTTATGATTTGCAAGTATCTTTAGGATGTCAACTTCACTCATTGAAGCTTTGTTTCCAAGACTGATCACTGCAGAAAAACCAATTCCTTGGGCGCTAGCATCTTCAACCAATGCAGCACATATTGCACCGCTTTGAGATACAAGTGCAATTTTTCCAGATTTTGGTGTAATTTTAAGAAATGTAGAATTCATCATTGTCTTTGGATCAAGATTCATGACACCAAGACAATTTGGTCCAATGATTTGGACTTTGTATTTTTTAGCTATATCCTTGAGTTCTTGTTCACGTTTTTTGCCTTCTTCATCAACTTCTTTGAAACCAGCTGTGATGATAATGACGCCTTTAATTTTTTTCTTGCCACACTCCTCTACCACTTGTGCAACCAATGTGTTTTTAATAACAATAACTGCAAGATCAATTGGTTTTGGAACATCTAAAACACTCTTGTATGCTTTTTTGTAAAAGACTGTATCTCTTGAAGAACTAATTGGATAAACAATTCCTGTAAAACCATTCATAATGTTTGAGGTTATAGTAGCTCCAACACTTCCTCTTTTGTCAGATGCACCAATTACTGCAATTGATTTTGGTGATAAAAAGACAGACTCTGCCATGTAAGTTGGATCTAAGGATTTTATATAATAAAGTTATTCATAAAAATCTCTGCTCTATGATTTTTTAGCTTCCCAGCATTTTTCCTGCTAGATTCTCTTTTCTAGGAATCCATACAATTAAAAGATTAGAAAATTTTCCCATAATACCCCACGCTTCTCGTGCCAGAATTCTAAGTTGTTCATTATTAATTGCAAATTCATGATTTAGTTGATTTACAGTATTTTTAGAATCACTGTAAATGGTAACTTGATCATTAGAGTCAACAAACTTGTTTAATGCAGAAATTATTGCCAAGTATTCAGCTTGATTGTTAGTTAGCTCTGGTTTTTTTTCATAAAATGATTCTCCCGTTTCTTTTACAAAGTATCCATATCCACTACTAGGACCTCCAGAACCATCAACATAAACACTAATTTTCATCTTTATACAACTTCACTAACTTTACATTTAGATTTACTACAATCAAAAAAATCACTGCAGATATGCTTTGAGATATAATTGATGCCAGGTATGGATCATAGTCTATTGTTAGAAAATAGTACTGCAAACCCCATCTAACAATAGTATAAACAACTTCAGCGATTCCAAGAGAGGTAACTAATTTTATGAGATCATGTTTTAGTTTTACAGTATCAGTACCACCAGATTCAATACGATATTTTTTTCTATTATCAAAATAGTATAACACACCGAAAACTGAAAAGTAAACGGAATAATCTGCAATTGTGGTATATGTTGAGTTTAGATAGTCTTCTTGATCAGATAAAAGTTGGGCAATAGCTGCAGAAATAATTATTGATGTTAAAATTGCGATTATAATATTTTTGTTAAGTTTAAGATAATCTTGTAACACAGTTTTAATTATTTTTTGTTACAATTAAACTAACGTCAGTCCAAAGTAATCTTTAGGAATATTATCAATCCTGCAAGTTCTGCAATTCCTACTCCTAACATATATGGAAAAATTTCATTAGAGAAAATCATCTCCATTGAGAAATAAGCTAGGCCACCAATGACATTATGTAAAAACAACATCACAGTAACAACAATCATACCTAATGGAAGCTGTGCTCGTGTCTTACCATACATTTTTCCAAAAATAGCAATCAGAATTCCAAGTATGCCCATATTTGCAATTGAAACAATAGACAAGACTAGTTAGGTAGATTCCATTTAGTGAAAAACACCTCTTGAGCTTTTATGTACTTTTGTCCAATTTTCTTTCAATTTCTTCAAATGCCTCCATATTTACTTTAAGAAAGGTGGAAATGAAAAATGAATGCCATATTTTTCTCCAACCTTAATGATCATGTTATTTTTTTCAAGTACCCTAACGTGATGTTGAATAGCCTTGTAATCTAGACCCATCTCTTTTGCTAGTTGATTAGTGTTAAGTGGATTCTCCTTTAGTTTTGAGATAATTTTTAATCGATTCAATCCTCCTCGTGAAGCTGCAAATACAAACCAAAGCAGTCTTTTTGCGTCAGGATCGTTTGTCATGAGTAATGAAAATTCTTCTAGTTTACTACTAAAAGGTATTTTGTGGTTAAACCATAATAGAAAGTATAAAAAACACAATCAAGCAATTTCTTTGAAATTAAATGATGTTAAACTACGATGCCCCATTGTATAGACCGCCTTCAGAATCAAAGTCATTAATTTTTCAAATAACAATAGGTTGTTCATTTAACGAATGTTCTTTTTGTGATATGTATAGATCAAAAGAGTATTCTGAAAAAACATGGGATGAGGTGAAAGTAGAAATTGATATGATGGCAAATTCTTTGCCTGACACCAAAAGAGTATTTCTTGCAGATGGAGATGCATTGAATCTTGACTCAGAGTACATGATAAAAATTGTAAAATACATTAAAGAAAAATTTTCAAAACTTGAAAGAATTTCCTGTTATGCAATGCCAATGAATATTCTAAAGAAAACACCTGAAGAACTAAAGAAGATGAATGAAGCTGGGCTGGATATGTTCTATCTAGGAATTGAAAGTGGTTCCGACATAGTTCTAAAAAAAGTAACAAAGGGAGCTATTGCAAAGACAATCACAAAATCTGTCAACAAGGCAAAAGAAGCAGGTTACATAATGTCATGCATGATAATTTTAGGATTGGGTGGAAGAACATATTCTAAAGAGCATATCAAAGGTACTGCTGAAGTGATTAGTGCATGTTCGCCACAGTATGTGGGGGCTCTGACTTTATATCTGGAAAAGGGAATAAAGCAAGAATTTCTTGACAAGTTTGAAGAACCATTCATTAGAATTAATGATGATGAATCATTAGAAGAGCTTCATGGTTTGATTAGCCAGATAGAAACCAAAGACGAGATTGTTTTTCGAGTAAATCATGGTTCAAATGCATATACAATCAAGGGTACTTTCCCACAAGACAAACAAAAAATGTTAGATAGAATAGAATGGATGAAACAACATCCAGAAGTTATGCGTCCAGAGGGACTACGAGGATTCTAAATTAAAGATTATCAATTAAAGGCTTAAGATTTTCTGGTAGTTCTGGTAATTCAGTGTGGCTTTCGTTGTTTTGAAGGTTTTCAGGACCTATGCGTCTAATTCGTTGAGTTCCAATAAGCGTATCAATATTTCTTTGAACATCTTTTTCAGATAAAATATCCTTTAATTTTTCAATGACAATATCTTCATTTTCATATTTTTTGATTGCATACTGAACAATAATCATTTTTTCATTCATTGAATAGTCTGCCATTTGAAAATACTAATTTGTGTAGAGTAAAAAACATTACCTGTTATTTACAGAGTTTCTTTTCAAGTTCATCAATTTTTGGAATACTTGTAAACTCTAATTTCTCATTGATGACTAATCCTGGAGCAGTAAAAATAGGATATTTTTCTAGATATTCTGGTTTTTCTGTGACGTCAATCAAATCATATTTTACTCCAAGTTTTTCTAACATTTTTTCCAAAACACTGCAGTTTGAGCAACCAGGAGTAGTTAGAACTTGCACTTTCATGACTCTTTAAACTGTTCTGGGTTTTTCTCAAACGCCCATCTACATGAAGCACAACAAAATCGATATTCTTTTCCATTATGAACAAGTGGTTCACCTTTTTCTCCTACTTCCATTCCACATACAGGATCTTTCATGCGATTACCTCTCTTTTTTTCTTGATCAAATACCAAGCAATTGGAAATGCGATGAGGGATATAAACAAAAGTAATACAAGTTCTTTAGACATTTCAGCTTGACGTTCGTGTTCATGCTCACCCATTTCAAACTCAGATGGAATTGGAGTCATTGAAACAATATTGTTCCATCCAATATGAATAATTGTGCTTTCATACCATTCATGTCCGCCAGGAATACCATTAATTATCAAAAATGCACCAATAACAATTAACATCCAACCGGTAAGTTTTTCAATTTTTTCACGATTTATTGTGATTCCTTTTGTTGCGTTTACTCCAATAATTGCAAGAACTGATAACAAAATTAGCGGGATTGCACGACCCACACCATGTACTGCTCCTAAGCTTGCGCCAATCTCTACACTTCCAGTTCCTGCAACATAGATTAAAAGCCAATAAAACAATGGGTTTGGACATCCAACACCAGCATTACCCAATAGTAATCCCATGAAGAACGATTTTGAATAATCACCGCGATTTTGGATGAATTTTGGAGTTCCAGAATATGCTGGTAACTTTAATTCAAATAATTTCAATTGAGACAACCCAAAAACAAACGCTGCAATTCCTGCAATCAAAAACATGTAACCTGAAATATCATCTAAATCAGCTGTTTGTCCAACTGCTCCAATACCAATACCATAAAGTGAAATTGTGATTGTAAGACCTGCGCCAAATAACAGTGCCATTGTCAGGCCTTTCTTACCACCTTTTCCCATGCTAAGTGGAATTATGATAAAAACAAGTGGAAGTGTGCATGGCAGAATTATCATTGATAGTCCTGCAAGATACGAGATGATTAACCAAGAAGGATAAGATAGTTCTTGACCTGCGCCAATTGCAATTTCGTTTGTTGCAGCAAAAATTCCTCCAACAAAAATTAGCGAAAACATGACAAACACAACAAAAATCAGGGACTTTTTTGCACCTATTTGAGATGACATGGTAATAGTGATTTTATCAGATATTTAATTAATAATTAAGGTTAGAACGTTCAACTGGGAATAATTTTACTTGAATTTGATCAAGAATGTTAGTCATAAAAAGATAGAAAACATATCCAGTTGATCCTTGAGAGTGGGATTAAATGAATCTTATTTTGAATATGTTATCGATCTTCTATATTTACTTTGTAAAAAAAATTAATAAGTAGATCTAAGTTAATGCGGGATCCCTTTTATGATAGAACTGATCGTTAAGGCATACCGCATTTACGAGTATATTCTTATATTGCATAAATAATAACTTCATATTATGAGTAAACGTGTTACAATTATGATTGATGAAGATCTTGACAAAAAACTCAGACTCCGTCAAGCAAAAATGATTCAACAAGAACAGACATCATATAGTTATTCCAAAGTGTTGAATGAAACCCTTCGTAAAACTTTGAAATAGTTTTTCAAATATTTTAAAATTTGACTATTTTTGGGAAATGAAGTGGATGTATAACTAGGATTAATAAAAATTGGATCTTAAGACCAACAATGATTAGTTATTTGGTGACAGTTCCAATTGAATAGAGTTTGAAAATAGATTATCTGTAAAAATCCTATCTCTACCTTTCACACGTAAAAAATCCTGATGTCTACTAATCTTCCATCTCACTCATTTGCTTTTTGAGTTTTTCTTCATTTTTTTTCCAAATGTTTATCATTTTACTATGATAGGAAATTTCTTTAATTATCATAGTTTTTTCATCATGAATCATTTCTTCGATTTTTTGTTCTAACTGTTTTTTCGTATATTGATGAAATTGAATTTTAGATGTTATTTCATCTAGTTTTTTTTCTTGATATTTTCTTATTCGTTTTTTAAAAAAATCCAATGCTATCTCAAAAATAAAGAGAATATACATAAAAATAATTGGTAAGGATCAGATCGTGTTTTTACCTTATCAAGGGAGATTTCCACACTTTAGGCACGAGTGCGTCCTATTTGAGTCCCAATAAAGGGTATGGGCCCACGGGGATTTGAACCCCGGACCTTCGCCGTGTAAGGGCGACGTCATAACCGACCTGGACCATGAGCCCAGAAACTTACCTTGCTAAAATCCATTTAAACTTTGAGACAAAGGAGAATCTAGAAATTTGATGAAAAATTAAGAAATTCATGAATGTTCTTGATTTTTTTTCTAGTCCAATTGGATTGGGTCATGTCACTCGAGATATTGCAATTGCAAATAATTTTGAAAATATTTCAACAAACTTTGTATCAGGTAATGGAGCTGCAAAAATTTTAAAAAATTTAGATTTCAAAGTACAAGATGTATACAATCCACCTTCGTTTATTGTTGAAAATGGTACATTAAAGAGTCCAGCAAGATGGCTGTGGAATTATTATCAATACTATAAAGATTGTAAAAAAATTTCACAAAAGATTCTTCAAGAAGATAATCCATATTTGGTGATTAGTGATGAGGATTTTGCGTCATTAACTGTTGCACAAAAAATGAAAATTCCAACTGTACTTATCACAGATGTTTTAGAGACTCGCTTCACTAAGGGATTAGCATCATTTATTGAAAAAAAGATGAATAAATCAATGCATGAGATTATAAAAAAATGTGACATTGTAATTCTTCCTGAGAACGGAGATGATCAAGACAACATCAGAAGAGTAGGACCAATAGTTAGACAGACAAACTATTCAAGAGAAGAACTACGGAAAAAAAATTCGTTTGAGAAAAAGACTATAGTCATCTCAATTGGAGGGACAGATACAGGATTGTTTCTTATTGAAAAAGCATTAGACACTATTTCAAAAATCAATCAAGATATCGAAGTTATTCTAGTATCAGGTCCAGCAATTAGTAAAAAATTTGAAAATGTTAGAAATTTAGGATTTGTTGATAATTTACACGAGTTGATCTTTGCTGCAGATTTATTAATTTCCCTGGCTGGAAAATCAACCATAGACGAGGCTAACGCCTATGGAACACCTGGAATATTCATACCCATAAAGGGTCATTTTGAGCAAGAAGATAACGCAAGAGAAGAAGGATTTGTTTTTGATGATATCAAAAGGCTTGATGTGTTAATTTTAGAAAAACTTGAACAAAAGAGAAATCAAGTAAACACCAATGGTGCAAAAAATGCATCAAACATAATTAGAGAACTGATGAATTGACGATCAAATGCTTAATAGATAGCCATTGAATTTTGATAAAGTACCATGACAAAGCTAGTAGTAGTCAAATTTGGTGGAAGTGCAATAGGTCCAGATGGATCTACTATTCCAGAAATTGTTAAACGAATTAATGATTTGAAAAAAGATTCCAAAGTAATTGCTGTCTTTTCAGCTCCATTAACAATGCATGATGGGAAAATGCGTTCTCTTACTGATGTAGTTTTAGAACAAGGCAGAAATGCAGAGAGTGGAATTAATCCATCATTGGATATTGTAAAATCAACTTATCAAAAAATTCTGGAAATGATAAATTCAGAAAATAAAGAAGGCTGTAAAAATACTATTGATTCACATCTAGAAAAGGCACAAAAAGCGCTGGATGAAGCATTTAGGAATAAAGAATTTGTAGATGAGATACGTTCAAGGGCATTAGCATTCTCAGGGGAGATCTTGATGTCTCATGTGATGAACTATGTTCTAAGAAGTAATGGCATAAAGACAGATGCTGTAGGATTTGATAATTGGCCAATCATTACAGATAACAACATTGAATCAACAAATTTTCTCACACCAGAATCCAGAGAAAAAATGGGTAAAACAGCAGAATTGGTAGAAAAAAATGAAGTAGTTACAATTGGAGGATTTATTGGAAAAACAGTTGATAATGTTACAACTACATATGAACGAGGAGGCTCAGATAGAACTGCTGCAGATCTAGGAATATTATTTCATAAAAAATATGAAACCAGTATAGACTTTGAGAAAGATAGTGCAGTAGTTTCTGCCGATCCAAAAATTGTAAGATCGGGATTAAGTCAAGTAATTCAATTGTCGTACAATGAAGCAAGACTAGCAGGAATGTTTGGAATGAAAATTTTAGATCCTATTGCAATAAAAGAAATTGTAGAAAATGGAGTTGACATGCCAATTACTGTTACTAATATGAAAAATCCAGAAAAAGTAACCACAATAAAGAGAGCGTTAGATGAACAAAAGGGACATCCAATTAAGATAGTTACAGGAAAAGAAAATTGTGCAATTTTCAGAATTGAAACAAGCTGTATTCAAAAATTATTAACATCATTAGAAAAAGACAAACGTTACAGTGAGTTCATAATTTTATCACCATTTACAAAAGATGGAATTGAGTTTTCTAGAATATTGTTCTTAGATGGGGATTATGTTAAAAGAAATGAAAAATATTTGTTAGGATTTGATTCCCTTGCTACAATTACATACAACAGAGGAGTAATTACGTTAATTGGAGATGAGATGTGGAGGGTTCAACAAGTTGTTTCAAGAACTAGTACAAAGATTGGTGAGTCAGGATTAAACATTTTGAATATGGATGCACAAGAAGAAACTTCACGAATAATTATTGTTATAGAAGATGTTGAAGATAATATAAACAAAGCCATTAATGCAATACATGAAGAGATTTCGAAAATTAATTTTGTTTAGTGAAAAGAGTGGCATTACGGGCTTTCACCGTATACGCCATCATGGGTTTGTTCTTGGACCATTATCTAGATTCAGTCCGGCGTTACCCAAAACACGCGATACATTAAGTTAAATTTTCTAGTATTTAGAGATGATCTATATAGATTAGATTACATACGCTCAGCTACATACCAAAGAATTATTCCAATCCCAAGTAATGCATACCACTTGAAGTTTTTCTTATTCATGAAAATATTTGCTGAGGCTAATTCTTCATCTTTGTATGTGGTCATGCGAATTTTTCTCATTTCAAATGCTTGACCAACCAAGCCTATTACAAGAAGAACTATTGCAGAAAAACCCAAAATCCATTCCATACTAGAATTTGTCATTTGTCTGATATGTAGTTTTTAAATTTAGAAAAACTAGATTAAAAAATAATTCTTTAAATTAGCAGAGTTTTTTCTCTTTCCTATGAAAGAGATTGGCAAAATATGGATGAATGGAAAGCTAGTACCGTTCAAAGATGCCAAAGTTCACGTACTAACTCATGCATTACATTATTCAACATCAATCTTTGAGGGAATTAGATGCTATAACACACCAAATGGTTCTGCGATATTTAGATTACCAGAACATGTTGATAGATTTTTCAAATCTGCAAAATTGTATTCAATGAAGATGCAATTCTCAAAAAAAGAAATTTCAAATGCTATAATAAAAACTACAAAGTCTAGTGGACTCAAAGAATGTTACATTAGACCACTAGCATATTATGGTTATGGGATGATGGGACTCACTCCTACTCAAAACAAAGTAGACGTTTCAATTGCATGTTGGGCATGGAAGATGGGAGAATCAAAAGCAGGTAAATTCTCTGGAGCAAAATGTAAAGTATCAAGTTGGATAAAAATTGATTCAAGATCTCAACCAATGCAAGCAAAAGCGGCAGCAAATTATTCAAATGCTGCACTTGCAAGAATTGAAGCGTTAGAGAATGGGTATGATGAGGCAATTATGTTAAATTATTCTGGAAAGGTTGTAGAAGGAAGTGCTGAAAATATCTTTATTGTAAAAGACAATATTATTCAAACACCACCTCTTTCAGCAGGATTACTAGAGGGAATTACAAGAGACAGCGTCATTCAAATTATTGAAGAAAATGGTGGCTTTGTAATTGAACGAGATCTAGAAAGAGATGATCTCTATACAGCTGATGAGATTTTCATGACAGGAACTGCTGCTGAGGTAAAGTCAGTAACACAGGTAGACAAAGTAAAGATTGGAAATGGCAAGATGGGAAACATTACAAAAGCATTACAAAAATCATTTACCAATGCAGTTATGGGCAAAGATGAAAGATTCTTGCCATGGTTGACATTTATCTAATTTTCCACGAAGTTTTTTACCCACAAAAATGATTAGAAACTATGGACTCATGTGCTACAGGTGATACTCAGGAAATCTGCTGGTTTTGCAGAAAGGGACGTCATGAAGACTGTATGAAGGAGATTCCAACACATGGAAAATCAGATGGTCCAGATGATTGTACTTTTGATACAAAACTTGTTCCATGCAAGTGTCAGCACTAAACAATTAGTATCAAATATAGCTATATCTAAAAAAATTCCATATGAGTTACAATAAAGAATTTTGGGATAAATATGCAGATGAGAATGAAACAAGATACAATGAAGAATTTGCAAAATATACAAGGGATTTGGCTACTTCTTTGCACTGCACAAGTGTTCTAGAGATAGGATGTGGAACTGGAATTGACTTGAGATTATTTCCAGATACATTTCAAATTCATGGAATTGATCTAAACGATAATGCTTTAGATATAGCAAAAAAGAAATTTTCTATTGCAGATTTTAAGAAAGGAACTATTACTGATTTACCATTTGAAGATTCTTCAATAGACTTTGTTTTTACACACCAATTATTGAATTATTTAGATAATGATACATTAGAAAAAGGAGTTGCAGAAATGTACAGAGTAGCTGGAAAATACATAATGAATTGTGAAAAATTTGAAGCAACAGAAAAACAAATTGATGATAATCACAAATTTCGTAACATGTACAAAAGATGGATAAATTATAAGGTAAAAATTGTAAGTGACGTGGATATGCATGAAGATATAGAACCTGACAAAGCTAGGTTCACTCTATTAAGAAAATTATAATTTCTATTTATTTGAGAATTGTATTTTCTTTGAATATAATTTTGCAGATTTGCAAAAAATATTTAATTAAAAACGGGTCTAGAGGGATTCGGACCCTCGACAACCGGATTAAGAGTCCGGTGCGCTACCTGGCTGCGCCATAGACCCACCAAAATCGATAAACTCAGAGTTGTTATTAATCTTAAGATTGTAAAATAAAGGAAAGTTTAGTTTTGTACTTTAGCTTCTATTTCATTGTACTTTTCAAGAATTGCTGTAATTACAGTTGAGACTGGAACATCGTTCATCTTTTTCTTTTCGATAAGAATTTTTCTGTATGCATCTAGTGTTATGTATACAGGAATTGAACCATTTCCTTCTAGTAAACCTCTAACGTTGTAAAGAGCAGTCTCCATACCTCTCTCAGCAGACTTTGCAAATTTTGCTTTATCTAAAATTGCTCCTAGTGGACCAAATGGCATCACATAATCTACTGACATGGTAACCCTAGTAAGATTATCACCTAACGATTTGAATTCATTAGTAATCTCCCATCTCTTAAAAGGACCTTCAATTTGCTTTGCAGAGATCTTTTCATTTCTAATAAATTCAGTTGTCTCACAATCCCACTCTAGACGTTTACCGCTAAAGTCACCAATGATTCTAAAAGTTGTACCTACACCCATCCCTTCTTTGATATCCATAGGAATGACTGTCATACCTACTGTATCAGTTTTAATTTGGTCAGAAATGTGCTCTGGTCTTGCAAAATAGGTAAAAACATTTTCTACAGGTACTTTGATCTCGATAGACTTTGTAACGAAGGTCAACGACTAAAATTCTCGTAGTTTAAGATTTAAAGGTTTTGAAGATTTTCGTAAAGAAATTAATTTACAATATATTTATCCAATTACAATGACAATTAAATGGCTATAAATCGATCATTTTTTTTAATCTTTATTTTGCTATTTTTATCCATCTCAGTATTTGATGCTGATGCTCATTCAATGTTTAATTCTGGAGAGAAGTTTGAAGCAGGTTTTAGAGTACAAGTAGCTACGTTGCCTGAATTTCCCCAAATTGGTGAACCATCTACATTTTTGATAAGAGTAACTGAGGGATTTGACTATGTAGAAGTTGATAGATTTAAGATGGGAATTAAAATTTACTATAACGAAGAACTGGTAGATACAATACCTCCCAAATCCATAGAGGGAGCTCATTGGGATTTGGATTATGTATGGAAAAATTCAGGAAACCATATCGTAAAGGTTGACTTGTATGACATTGGAGAAAATCAAGTAGTCGTAACTTATACATTTAACATGGGAACACAAAACCCATTTGGATACATCTTCTTCATTGCAATAACTATAGGTGCTCTATTTCTTGCAGTAACTATTGGGTATGTTTACTTTACAAAAAAATTTAAAAAATCTAAACTTTAGAGTTGATAGAAATTCTAGAGATTCTAAATGCAAACAAAGTAGTTAGCAACACCATTGCAAATAACAATATTCCAATTCCCAAGTGAATAGCAACTAAAACCGCGTGTAGTTTCAGATCAATTACCAAAGCACCCAGAGTAATTTGAGTAATAACAAATACAGTTGCAAGTGAGCTTGTTACTTTGATCTTCAAGTCAGCATTTTTATTAATTAGACAGGCAACCATAGTTGCAATTACTAATGCTCCTGTAGTGGCAGCAACTAATCTATGAGTCCATTCAATAAAATATTCTTCAGTAGGTAATACCCCACTTGGACACAGTGGCCAATCAGGACAAGTCAAACCAAGTCCAGCTGCGGAGATATATCCTCCAATGAACATTAGAGAATACAAAACAATCATTGTGGCTAATGCAAGATACTGAATTGCCAAAATTATTCTACGATAAAGCTACCTTGCATGCCTTGTAATGCATGACCTGGGACAGTACAGATGTAGTAGTAAGTTCCTGGGGCACCAGCAATGAAAGTAGTACTACCACCCTCACCTGGCTTTAGGGGATTTGCCATTGCAGCAATTGCAGAGTCCCAGATTACACTGTTAAAGTCCTCAGGGTTCGAAACAACTCCAAATGCATGAAATGATTTACCCATGTTATTGGCAGTAATGGTTACCTCATCACCAGAATTTACTCGAATTTCTGGATTATGACCATCTTCACCCGGTAACGCGTTAAATGCCAAAGTCCTAAAATCATCAGATTCTACAAAGTTAAAAGTAAATTCATGAGATACACCTGTTGGAGCTGCTGCTTTACCAGAAGAACCACCACCCTGAGCAGGACCTACAATAATTTCTCCAACCATTCCCTGTTCTCTATGACCTGGAACAGTACAGATGTAGTAGTAAGTTCCTTCTTCACCTGCAATAAATTCAGAAGAACCACCTTCCCCTGGTTTTAATGCATTTGACATAGTTCCAATTTCACTTCCTGGAATAATTCCAGCAATTCCCTCAGTACCTTGTGTAACACCAAATGCGTGAAATGATATTCCGCCATTGTCTACATTAAAGACAACTGTATCTCCAACATTCATGTGAACTGTCGGGTTATTATCATCCTCACCCGGTAACGCGTTAAACGCCAGAGTCCTAAAGTCAGATGATTCAATAAACGTAAGATCTTGTGTGATTGTTTTTCCAGTTGCTGTTGCTGGTGCAGCAAGATCTGCTTCTCCTGCCATCATCGCTACAACTGGAGCAGGAGTTGAAATCCAATAGTCCCACATTGAAAAGAATATTATTCCACCAACAATGCAGATGCCTAACATTATGACCATCATGTAGACAGTTCTTTCTGAAGTTGTTCTGTATACTTGTTGTTTTGGGTCGCTTGCTGGGTGTTGTGTTTCGATACTCATTTTTTTTCTCCTAGTGATGTGGGTTCTTTGCCTCGAAAGGATAGTAGTACTTTCCACCTAGACCAAATGGATCTTCGGTATTGGCAAGTTGTCCTTTTCCTGAACTATAAATCATGTTTACCAAGAAGATTGCCATGCTGACACCAATAATCATTGCACCTACAGATGCAATCTGGTTCATGGCAATCCATTCTGGGATTGGTGGATAATCGAAAACTCTTCGTGGCATTCCGTACAAACCAAGTACGTGTTGTGTAAAGAATACCAATATTGTGCCTACAAATGACAAGAAAAAGTGTATTTTACCAGCAGTTTCATTGTACATTCTACCTGTGACATATGGGAACATGTAGTAGACCATTCCAATTGAAGCAAATGCAATAGTGCCCATTACAAAGAGGTGGAAGTGACCAACTACCCAGTATGAATCATGTGTTGAAAAGTCTAATGGCATTGCGGTGTTAACAACACCACCTGCACCTGCAGCGAAGAATAATGCAATTCCTCCAACTGCCCACATCATTGGTGTTGCGAATTTAATTCTACCATTCCACATTGTTGCAATAAAGTTAAACACATGCATGGCAGATGCTGGAACGGCTGCAAGAGTTCCTACCATAAAGACTGTTTTTTCGGTAAATGACATTCCTGTTGCAAACATGTGATGTCCCCATGATGAGAAAGCTACAAGAGCCAACATTACAAACGCAAAGACTCCTGAGTTATAGCTGTAGATTGGCTTTCTTGAGAATCTTGGAATAATTTCATACATCATACCAATTGCTGGAAGTACCAAGACGTATACCTCTGGATGGAATGTAAACCAGAACAAGTGTGAGTATGCGATTGGATCGCCACCCATTGCAGGATTAAAAAATCCACTAACACCTAGTCTGTCAGTTAGAAGCATCAAGAGTGCTGCTGCAAATGTTGGAATTGCAACAATGATAATCACAGATGTTGCCAAGAATGACCAAGCTAGAAGCGGGACTTGTCCAATTGACATGTCTGGATGCTTACATTTGAGAATTGTAATTACAAAGTTGATGGCACCAAGTACTGATGAAACACCCAAAATCTTTAGTCCAAATATCCACATGTCAGCTGCGGGACCTGGGGCACTGATGATAGAGTATGGTGGTTGTGCATACCAGGTAAAGTCTGCAAAGCCTAACCAGACAAGTACAGCAGCAGGTGGAATCATCCAAAATGCAATTGCATTGAGTTTTGGATATGCCATATCCTTGTATCTAACCATTATTGGGACAAAGTAATTACCAACTGCAGATGCAAAAGGAATGATAAACAAGAAGATTAACGTTGTACCATGAACCGTAAAGATTCTGTTGAAGGTCATTGAATCTGCAATAATTTGTCCAGTCCCTTCAATATTTGGTAAAAATAACTCAATTCTAATTGCAAGTGCTAATGAACCACCTAAGAACAAGAATGCTAGTGAAGAAATTAGATAGAGTAAACCAATATCAGTGTGATGTGTTGAGAACATGATTTGCCAAATTGGACGTGGCTTTTGTAATTCTAGAACCATTAGTTAATCTCCTCCCTTGAAACGACAGAAAGTTGTGATAATAATGTTATCAAGATGATGGTTCTTCCACATATAGAGTTCCACGCATGTTATAGTGAATCAATCCACAGTATTCTCTGCATTGAATGTCATGAACTCCTACTGCATCTGGAGCAAACCATACAGTGTTAACTCGACCTGGAACTGCATCCATTAAAACAACATAATCATGAATGTTAAAAGAGTGGATTACGTCTTTTGATCTTATCTCAAATTTGTATGCCTTTCCGACTTCAACGTGTAGTTCGCCAATTTCTTTTGTTCCATCTTCATGTTCAAAGGTCCAGAACCATTGTTGTGCTGTAACTTTGATCACTTCAGCACCTTCAGGAATATGTTCCACAAGTCTTTCCGCCTCCCATGCTTCTGCTCCAACCCAAGCCATTAATGCAATTACAACAGCAACGTAAATCCATTCAGGATAATTAGAGTGTCCGCTCAATTCTACCAGTCAGTTCCCTCATATGCAGTTGGTTTTGCTTTTGGATGAGATTCTCTGAACCTCCAAACTAACCAGATCATTGTTCCTGCGACTACAGCACCAACTGTAAACGCAACAGTCATCATTCTAAAGAACAAGTTCCAGATAATCACTCTACGATCAACATATTCTCCAGGCTCAGCACCTGCAGCGAATGCTAAATCTAAAGCTGGAATTATTATTAAAACTGCCAATACTAAGAGTAATCCAACTATCCCTTTCATTAGCGATTGACTGACGAAACCTATTTTTTATATTTAAGGGTTTTCAAGATTACAAACTACCAACTTGATCGAAACGTGATGGGTCCATTACATTAAGTCCTGAGAGTGAATATTTTCCATCCTTTTCACTAAAGATGTTAAGAGATGCATTTGCTATTATCAATTCATAGAGATTGGTAGGAGATAGATCAATAATGGTTGAAAGCATTGCTTTGATTGGGTCCATGTGGGTTACAAGTAACACATTCTCATCAGGATGTTTTTCAATTACGTAATCAACAATTCCTAGAATTCGTTTTTTGACATCAGGAAAAGTTTCTACTCCATTATGAGCAATCTCAAGTTCGCTATTATAGAATTTCATAAAGACATTACCGTTACTCTTAAAAATTTCATCATATGGCATGCCAGTAAACTTTCCCATATCAAGTTCATTTAGACGATCATCAATTGTAACTTCAAGTAAGTTATATTTTCCAGCAATTTCTGCAGTATGTTTTGCTCTTTCTATCGGACTTGAATAAATTGCAGAGATATTCATGTGTTTAAGTAATTCAGCAGTATGTTCAGATTGTTTTATTCCAGTATCAGTTAATGGAATACCTTCAGTTCTACCAGCTAAAATTCTTTCAGTGTTATTTTTTGCCTGACCATGTCTAAGGAAAATTATTTGTCCCAATTTGATCGAACTCCAAATAGAGATAATAATAAGATTATCAGACATATTATATGAAAATAGGAATTATTGGTGGAACAGGTGGGATGGGTAAAGGTTTTGCTTTAAGGTGGTCACAAAACCATGATGTAATTATTGGTTCTAGAGATGCTTCAAGAGCATCTGATTCAGCAGTAGAATACACCAATCTTGCCAAAGAAGCATTTGGAGAGATGAAGGGAACAATTTCTGGAAGTGATAATGTTTCAGTTGCAAAGGAGAGTGATGTTTTGATTTTGTCAATTCCTTATGAAAATATAGATTCTGTATGTTCTGGAGTATTACCTGAGATCAAAGATAGTTGTGTTGTTATATCTCCAATTGTTCCAATGACAAAAACAGATGTTGGATTTGAATTCATTCCAATTAAAGAAAATAAGCCATTTTCATATCAACTAGTATCAAAACATATGAAGAACAAATCAAAACTTGTTTCAGCTTTTCATGTGATCTCTGAAAAGAAACTTGTCAATCCAACATTGGAATTGAACTATGATATCTTTGTATGTGGAGATGATGATGAATCAGTTCAAGTTGTAAATGGGTTGATTAACGAAATTAAAGGACTGAGACCAATTTATTTGGGCCCAGGGGAGTTATCTTATCTTTCAGAAATTTCTACGCCACTTCTTCTTAATGCAATGATAAGAAATAAGATAAAAAATCCTGGCATTAAAATTGTCTAAGTCTGTTTTTTTCATTTATCATGAGTCACGAATACTATAGGCGAGGCAGAAATTGGTTTACAGCAATTGGTACGCTTTTTTCTGTAGTAGCAGGAATAGGTTTAATCAGACAGCTATTAATCTGGGGACCAGAATTTGTTCAAGATTTTTTATTTAATGGAGAAATAACAAATGAAAAAGTTTCAATGGCAATGTTAGGCTTTGGGATTTTTATGATAGCATTAGGATTTAGAAAACATGAACAAAAGAGATGAATTTCTAAAATCACAAAAAGTATTACGGCTTGCAACGATTAGTAAAAATAAAACTCCACATATCGTTCCTGTTTGGTATCTGTATAGTGGAAAAAAGATCTACATAGGAACAAACACCAGGACAAATAAGGCAAAAAATGTAAAAAGTAACAAACGCGTTGCCTTTTGTGTTGATGTAGGAATTAATGCCCCAAACATTTACGGTGTTATGGGACAAGGAAATGCCAACCTAATTTTAGAAAACAACAAAGTAAAAACAATTGCAAAAAAAATTCTTTTAAGATATTTTAAGACACTTGAGAACAAATCTGCAAAAGAATTACTTGATGATACTGATTGTATTATAGAAATAATTCCTGAAAAATTTTCAGTTTGGAATTTCTAACTAACAAAATCTTCAATTTTGTTCATTGCAGAATCTAATATTTCAAGACTAGGAAGATAAACAAGTCTGAAATGTCCGCTTCCATATTGTTTTCCAAATCCAGAACCATGAACAGTAAGTACGCCTTTAGTTTCTAGAAGTTTTGTGACAAATTCTTTATCTGTACCAAATCTATTGTCTTCAATTTTTGGAAATGCATAAAATGCCCCATTTGGATTGGAACAAGAAATACCAGGCATTTCATTGAGACGTTTTATGACCAAGTCTCTATGTTTTTTGATTTCAGTAACAAAGTGACTAATGTAGTCTTGTGGTCCACGAAGAGATTCTAAAGCTGCATATTGTACTGGAAGACTAGTTGCAATCCTAACTCTTGCTAATTTTGGAAGATGTTCTCGTATTGCTTCAAGTTGTGGTGATTGGTTAAATGCAATGTATCCAATTCTCCAGCCAGACATGAGATGAACTTTTGAGAATCCATTTAGAACAATTACTGGTGAATCTCCAGCAACTTTGCCGATTCCCACAAATTTTTCATCAAAAATAATTTGATCATAAATTTCGTCACATATTATGTAGAGATTGTGCTGGTTTGCAAGGTCTACTAGTTCTTTGAGTGAATTTTCGTTAAAGACTACACCAGTAGGGTTGTTTGGGCTTATCAAACAGATTGCAACTGTCTTTGAAGTAATTTTGGATTTAATGTCATCAATATCGGGTGTAGAATTATTCAAGTCTACTGCAAATTCTACAGGAACCCCACCATGTAGTCTTACATATGATGCATATGGTGGATAAGATGGTCCTGGTAAAAGTACCTCATCACCTTCTTCTATAATTGAAGAGATTACCATATCAAGTCCTTCAGAAACACCATTAGTAACTAAAATTTCTTCAGCTGAAATTGACAGTCCTTTAGCATTTTCTTTTTTTGCAATCTCTTCTCTTAACTCTAAGAGACCTTCAGAGGCAGAGTAATAGTTTTCACCTTTGTTGACTGCATCAATCAAAGCTTGTTTAACATTGTCTGGTGGTTGAAAACCAAACTGTACGGGATCACCAATGTTAAGATAATCAACTTTCATTCCCTTTTGTTCCACTTTTTTTGCAGCTAAAACAATATCTCTAATTGCATATTCAACACCTGTAACTTTTTTTGATACCTTCAAAGTATCTAGACAGATATTTAGGCCCGTTAAAATCTTACTTCTTTGGACTCGTTGCACAGTCTGGATAGTGCGAGCGGCTTCGAACCGCTAGGTCGAGGGATCGAAGCCCTCCGAGCCCTTTAGATATCTTATTAGGTAAATAATTTGTCACTATGATGAATTGAAAGTGCCACTATTCAAATTGGGATTAGTGTTAACAATTATAGGAATTATTTGGATTTCATTTGTTTTTGCTGAAACTGAAAAAACACAGGGTACAATTTTGCTAAAACAATCTAATTCTTTTGAATTAAAGTCAGAATTTACAGGTGTAGATATTGGATTTTACAGAATCTACATGCCTGAGTTTGCAGGAGAAGAGGTATTTGTCCAAATACTAGATACTAAAGACAATGTAATACGAGAAGAACTAATTCAGACAAAAATGTCAGTGGGATATTTTGATTTTTATGAAGATGGCACACATACCATAAAAGTCACAAATATTTCAAAAAATCAAATAAATTTGCAAGTAGAATTTGGCAATACAAAATCTCAAGAAATGACTCTAGCAGGAATTTTGATACTAGCAGGCGCTGTGACTATGATAGTGAGATCATATCTAAAAATAAAAAATTACAAAATAGAGCAACCTGATGAGAATATTTGATAAACGGGAATGCATTGGATGGTATGTCCAAAAATTAGAAACAAATTGAAGATTAGCCAAGTTGTAAAAAACAAGAATGTTACAATTGAGAATGGAAGAAATACTTTGAGTTTTGTATGTTCTCTGTTTTTTAATATCAAAACTCCTCCTAATGATGCAAGAACTAGTCCCAATTCAAGTGGTTGGTGGGACCAAGATACCAATCCATCAATTCCAAATATGTCATGAGATAAGGAATCTCCAAAGCCTGAAATTAATTGGATTACTGAACCAATTATAACGAGTTTAATTCCAGTCTTGAGAGATCTACGAGTTAATTTTCTAAATAAAAGAATACAACCTATGATGGCAGCACAAACAGTCAGGGATATTCCTGTGTATACTACAATATGCTGAATGCTCCAGAAAAATTCCATCTCTTGTTGAAGATGAGATATTGCATCCCAAAATCCTGCTGAAACAGTCACAATAGGACCAATTACCGCTAAAATTGAAACAATAGATACAAGAGTAGTAGGTTTTGCAAGTGTAGAATTTGAAATTCTTTGAATTAATTTCATTTTATTTCTATTATATGATTGAGGTATGAAATATTGAAAGGTTTCCAATTAGGAAAATTGAACTTTATGGGTAATTTTGCCAATCAACTATATTAGAACATAAAAAATAGAGAAATCATGAGTCCTGGAATTGGTCTGATGAAAAGAAGACTGGAAAAGGAAAAAGAAGCAATTGTACTTGCGATTTCTGGAATTGCAAAAAAATATGATGTAAAACCAGATGATATCAAAACACTAGAAACAAAGTACCATGATGATGCAGGAGACTGGTATGTTGCATTAGGCTGGGATGAGAAAAAAGCCATAGTAAAGATGGATTCTGTTCAGGGAACAATAACTGAAATTAAAGAAATTTAATTATAAAGTATCATTTTCAAGATAACATGACTAGAGCAATTGTTCTTGGCGGTTCAAGAGGAATAGGAAAAGCAATTTCAGAATCACTAAAGTCCATAGAAATTGATGTTTTTGCTGCTTCAAAAAATGATATTGATACATCAGACTTGAGTAGTGTAAAAAAATTTCTAGAGAAACATAATCAAACAGATATTTTAGTTCTAAACACAGGAGGTCCTGCTCCAAAACAATTCTCAACTATAACTGAAGACGATTGGAAACTATATCACAATCAGTTATTTCTAGGATTTTGTATTATTTTACAGAATATCAAAATTAATGATGGAGGATACATCTTTTTAATTAGCTCAAATGTGATCAAAGAGCCAAACCCAAAATTAATAATTTCTTCAGCATATCGTGCTGCATTTAGTGAAGTTTTCAAAATTTTAAGCAAAGAATATGCTGGAAAAAATATCAGCTGTATCAATATTGCGCCAGGTCCAATCAATACAGATAGAACTCTAGAATTAATAGAAAATGTTGAAGAATTCAAAAAATCTCTACCCATGAAAAGACTAGGAGAGCCTGAAGAGATTGGAAACTTTGTAAAAGCAATAATTGAAAATAAGATAAAGTATCTTTCAGGTGTTGTGATTAATTTTGATGGTGCTAATTCAAACTATATTTTTTAAAATTATTTTTTAAATTCAACGTTTGGCATATCAGGCTGTCCTGCAATTGCAATTAATCCACCATCACGTAGCTGTTGTAACAATTGCATAACTTCTTTTTCAACTTGGCTTCTTTGTAGTCCTGTTTGTTTGGCAAATACTTCTACTAGTTCAGTGACTTTACGTTGTCCATTACAAGACTTCCAAAAGTCTACAATTGCTTGATTTACCATAAAGCCTTGTTCATGTTCATTTGCCAAGACCATTGAACCGTCTTCTTGTTTGACTAGTTTTCCTACACCCTGAGGTAATGCAATTTCATAATTAATTGGTGCTGGAGTATTCAGACCAGATCCCATGTTCTTGATTTTGATTTTTGCCTCTTCAGACATTTTATCCATTGACCATGGAGGATCCCATACAATGTCTACATTGACATTATTTACTCCTGGAACTTTTTTTACATATCTTGTTGCATCTTGAACTAGAGTTTCATGGAGAGGACAGCCTTGAGTAGTCATTGTCATTTTAATATTAACATCATTGTTTTCTGCAACATCAATTCCATAGATTAATCCCATCTCTACAATGTTTAATGGAACCTCAGGATCCATGCATTGTTTGAGTGAATCCTCAATTGCTTGTGCAGAAACTGTACTCATATTGTAAAATGCATTTGAAAAACAATAAAAACTTTGTATTAATTAGCTTCAATTAACTAGGGTTTTTATCAAATACTCTCATTTTGGCTTTGAATTCTTCAGTCTTAAATCTAACAATAGAATTAATAAAACAAACTCATATTTGGAAACAGATTTCAAAAAATGCTGATAGAAAAAATAAAACATACTGGGAATGCTATTTTTTTAAACTTTATAAAAAAAAAGAAAAGAAATCAAGCATTAATTAATTCAGAATATAACGATAGTACTTGGAAAAATATGACAGTAGAAAAATTAGAATTATCAATTCACAGCATGTATGGTTTAAAAAATGAGGATGTG